>Ga0209084_1001028_pt1 | contig 24590 bp, 19 predicted proteins | sample C_130820_MF_Meta_FD_187309 | JGI IMG/M metagenome (GOLD analysis project Ga0209084, IMG submission 187309) | Freshwater microbial communities from Lake Croche, Canada to study carbon cycling - C_130820_MF_MetaG (SPAdes) (version 2) | ecosystem: Environmental > Aquatic > Freshwater > Lake...
CCATCAACAGGCGAGCGTCACCAAGCTCGAGCAATATTTGGCGCAACTGATGAGGCATGTGTAATTTCTTTGACCGGTCGTTTGGAGGAAGTGAAAGGTCATGTTGTTCTGCTAACTGCGGTTGCACCTTTGATCAAACACAATGCCAACGTTGAATTGCTCTTCGCTGGAGAAGGAAGTAACAAAGCGGATTTGATTTCTCTCGCGCAGGAGCTAGGTATTGAGCAGCACGTGCATTTTCTTGGCCATACCGATGCGCGGGAAGTCCTGTGGGCAAGTGACATCAGCGTCTTGCCGAGTTTTAAGGAAGGCTTTCCGCTATCGACAGTTGAATCGATGTTGTGCGGAGTGGTTACTGTTCGCAGCAACACCTCAGGCGCTGCCGATGTCATTACTCATGGCGAAACAGGATTCATTGTTCCTATTGGAGACGCCGAAACTCTGCGGGGTTGCCTCGCGCAGTTGATCAATTCAGCCGAGCTGCGCAATGCACTTAGTGCCAGTGCGCGACTACGTGCCCTTGAACTCTTTACTAGCGAAACTATGACCACGCGGACCATCTCTACGTACGAACGAGCGCTCGAACAATAAGTTCACTCGCTAATAGTGACCTGATGCGGTTTCTCATCGGGCAAAAGTTCAGCTCACCGTCATTAGTGCGACACTAGGCACATGAATTTTTCCCCGGGGCATTTCAAGCGGCACGCACAAGCACTCACGGCGGGGACTCTCCTCCTTGGGCTGATGCTGTTCCCAACGATTTCTCGCGCTGATGTCCAGGCGGGTAAATCATGTCCTTCGATAGGCAAGACTTCAATAAGCGCAGGTAAGCGCTTCACCTGCGTGAAAGTTGGCAAGAAGAAAGAGTGGAACAAAGGCATCGCACTTCCAGCCACTGGTCCTCAAGTAACAATGCGATTGACCAGTCCTGCACTCATTGCGACTAGCGGCCCGTCTGCCAATTTTGTGGACATCACTACAAGTAGTGCCACTACTAAATGGATCAGTAAATTTGCACCTGGTTCGAGGGCCTACCAGACCTACACAAACGTGGGCAGTGACTTAAAGGTCTCTTGGCATGTAACCGACTCGACAAATCGCTCTCCTTTAGCAAACAAGGCCGTGTGGTTAGTCGTTAATGCAAACGAAGGAAACGCTCAAAGGACTTCATTCACTGCTGGAGAGAACGAAGACGCCCAACTGGTCAAGCCAAATTCGGATGCAAAATCTCAAACAGAAATTCCTGGAGTTACCGATGCCAATGGCGACGTAACCTTCAATCTGCAAAATACAAACTTCATCGGTGAAGCTGAACCAACTCCAAAAGCTCTTAATCAGATCCAACCTAGCCAAAACATCAGTTTGTACTCAAGCATCACGCTCACCGCACATTCCTCATCGATCAGAGAGACTCGAGATTTTGTCAATGCGCATTTCGTAAAGCCGAGTGATGCCTTGCTGTGGTCTGATGAGTTTTCGGCAACCAGCAAGGTGGCACCGTCGAGTAATACCTGGAACATAGTTTCTGGAGATGGATGTCCTAACTTGTGTGGCTGGGGAAATGGCGAAGTGGAGTACTACAAGGAAGCCGCTAACCGCACGGATGGTAAAGGTCACCTGGTAATCACAACCAAGGCGCTCGCACCCACTACTACTTACAGTTGCTATCCCGATACCTGCCAATGGTCTAGCGGCAAAATCGATACCCAAGGAAAAGTGTCCTATAAGTATGGGCTCATTGAAGCAAGAATAAAGGTGCCCTCAGGTGGTGGAACATGGCCTGCATTCTGGATGCTCGGGACAAATATCACAACAGTGCCATGGCCACTTTCTGGCGAAATCGACATCATGGAGGCCGCAGGCAATGAGCCCTACAAGGTTTCTGGAACAGCCCACTTGGCAAATAGTCGGGGTCAACATATCTACAAAGGTGACTACACCTACACACCACAGCTCACCGCTTCTGGCTACCACACGTTTGGAGTCGCTTGGCAACCTGACCGTATCGACTGGCTCGTTGACGGCAGTAAGTACTACACGCTGAAAAAGAGAGATGTCGGCTCGAGTCCGTGGTCGTTCAATAATCCGTTCTACATCATTGTGAATACTGCAATGGGTGGAGGCTTTGGTGGTTTGGTTTCATGGGACCTCAAGCAGGCAACGACGTCAGTCGACTGGATTCGTGTCTACGACAATGATCACCATGGCTGCGTGACAACAGAAACCCGGACACTGGGTAATTGCTCAGAACGCTAAGCCGGCGGTACTACTCACTGCAGACAGCACCAGTTTTGATTGTGACCTTCATGTCATTTGCCATAGGTTGAGGTAATAACTCAGGCCGGCGGCTTGGATCGGCATACTCAATGAATTTCAAATGAAGTGTCTCTTGGCTTTGCGCTGAAATGACATTGTCGAAACGCCATACAGAGCGATCGTTCTCCGTACCGGTAGCCACCAGGTCTGCGGGCTTGCCGCCGTAAGTCGCCGAAATAAGCGAGGTGCTCACGGGGACATGAATGTAAGTAAGCATCTTTGTGGAACCTCCACCGCGAACAAGCGGCCCAATATCTAGACGACCATCAACGTAACTCGGCAGCCCAGACTTCGGAGCGGTGTTACGCATTCCGATATCCATAGTGGAAGTACGGTAAGGAAACTCTGCTTCACATCGACCCTGTACATACTTCACAGAAGAGTGAATGTAGGCATCAATCTTGTTTCCAGCCCCATTAATCATCACCACTGCATGCTTGGGCGAAAGTGGACCGGACATAGAGCCACCTGCTGGACTCCTGGCAAGTTTCCTCTGCTCAACAGGATTGGCAGACCATGCGTGCATGCGACCTTGTGCAACGAGAGCGAGAAACGTCTTTGCTGTAGACAAAAGATCAGGATGCATAGTAGTGATGGTGTTGAAAATTTTCTGTGTAAGCCCGAATAGGGCCAAATCTTTCAAATCAGGATCGTGGTAATCCGCGTACACACCCTTACCAATGTAGGCAGCCACATTTTCACTGGTAAATGTTCTTCCACGAAACTCAACTGGCCCAGTCAGTTGCATCAGACCGGCCAACGTATGCTCATCGGCAAACAACACACCTGAGACCTTCTGGCCAGAGGACTGCTCGTAGGCGGCAGTCATGAGTTTGGCATTTGTTGGGAAGTCTGGTGAAAGATTCATATCGGGGAAACTTGATAAGTCACTCCCATAGAGGCTTGCTACTTCAGGAGTTACATAAGACTGCCAATTCCGTAGAACCAAATCATTGAGGCTGTTGTTACTCTGCTGATGTAACAACTGCAGTTTGCCCTGGTCCACTCGCAACAAACTTAAACCGCCAGGCAGCCCACCGATAGAACGCGCTTCTGCTCCGTTAGACATTGCAAGCAACCACACTCTTGGCTTATTCAGGCCCAGTAGAAGCGGTGCTACTGCAACCAGCGACTGACCTTGTTCAATAAATGGCAAGGCTTGATCGATTTGAGTTCGTAGTTGGTCGATTGGATCTGATACCGAACCAGGAACCATGCGTAAATCTAGGTTGTCTAACGCCTTGACGGTCTGATGTAGTGGCCGATTAAGTCCACCGATTGTCGCCAAGGCCACCTTAATTAATGCAGGATCAATCAACTCATTCGGATCATGCACAAAGGTTCTTAGGCCCAGCGTCGCAAATGACGTTGCCTGCATCACGACATAAACGTGGGATGTTGTTGTCCGCAACGCCTTGACACTTCTTCCAGCAATAGGCACGTGAGCTGCTACGGACCAAACCGGACTGTTCAGAAGTTGGTCAGCCTGGGAGACCTCATGGGTCGCTGATTTCAGAGTTGCGTAAACATCCTTGGGATTATCTAAGACGTCTGACAGGTGAACTTCTTGCAAAGCTGTTTGTGCATTTACGAGATGATGCTTGGCTTGCACACCGGTGACAGTTAGCCACGCTATGAATAACAGCAGCACCGTTCCAATGAGTAGAACGATTCGCTTTTGAGTGCGGCCCAATGTCATACCTACATCCTGCCATCAGAGGCAGGAATATCGCTTCTCGCACTCGACGATTGCCCCCACCGACGTTGTATTGGTTTTTCTACATAGCGAATGGTCAGATGCGTTGCTACAACACTTGCAACAAGCACTAACAGAAACTTGGCAATTGTGGCGTTGGCAGTCTGCGTGACATGCGGATCAAGACTGACATCAGACAGAAACGTTGCGACCAGGAACCTCATGTTTTCATGCCATGCATAAACACCGAATGACATGAGCCCTAAGTAAGCCGCAACCTTTCTCATGCGAGGTTGCAGAAGAACTTGTTCGGCACGAGCTGCTTGAAAGACGAAGAATGCAAACACCGGTGGTGCAAGCAGTAACGCGCCAGGATAAGGAGTGCGCTGATACATAAACAGTGCCACAACAAGCAAGCATGATGTGGTCATGAAGAAAAAGGACGGTTGAACTTGGCGCTTGTTGTAGAGCCGACGAATCAACAAGCCCAGCACAAATCCAACTACAGCCCGACCAAGTGCTGGGTATCCAGAGAACAAATCGGCAAAGGATTTATTTCTCCAGTAGCCGACAATTAGAAACGACTGCCCACACACTAAAGCTAAAGGAAGGACAAATCGATTCTTTGAGGCAGTGAGTGGAACAATCACAAGATTTGAGAACCATTCAGCTGAGAGGCTCCATAAAGCTCCACTGAAAGCTAATGAGGAATGCACAACAATCTGCAAAAGTAAGGCGGCTGACAGTAGAGAGAGTGTGTAGTGCGTGGCACTGGTGGCTGGGCAAAAAGGTCCGGATGATCGATGCATGAGAGACCAACTCGCACATGTTCCAGCACGGAAAAGCACAACTACCAATGCCATGGGAGCAAAACGTAAGAAGCGTTTGTAAATGAACGCCGTTGCTTGCGGTCTAACTGGATCACCTGCATGAGGCATAAGGGGTTCTAGGACAAATCCACTGAGTACGAAGAAAAAGTCAACCAACAAGTAGAGGCCGGATAAAACAGGGAAGTAACGAGCGGCGATGTGTGTGAGGACTACGCCGATTGCGGCAACGCCGCGCAACCCATCAAGCAGCACGAAACGATGCTTAGCCATGAAGTCCTGCCCAGGAAATCATGCCTACTTTTAATTGCTCTACACGAGCGCGTGGCACTGGCACAAAGCAACCTTACCTGCCATCTCTGAGCTTCCCCACTAGCGCAGTTATAAAGGACCGATGTGGGTAGCAATTGTGCGATTGCCACCCACATCGGAGTCTAAATGCGTGCTAATCCAATGAATGTCTCAGCACAACGTTTGGCTAAGTAACTTTTGCCAAGGGTTTGAGGTCGGCTTTAGCTAGGTTGTATGCAGAAGTGGCTGCTGTAATTGCTGCAGTCTGTAAATTTTTTGCTACATTTTTTGCTGCTGCATCTTTCTTTGCAGCCACGACGGCTGCTGCATAGTTTGTTGCCGCACGATTCAATGCATCTGTGTAATTTGCAAACACTTGCTCTAAGGCAGCAAGACGCTCGGTCTCGGCTTTCTTCTGAGCGCCTCGCGCAACTTCCTTGAGAGCTTCCTTAGACGCCTTGGCAGCCTTGGTACTACCAGCGGCCTTCTTGTAAGCATCAAGCGCTGCTTCAAACGAATCCTTTGTGGACTTGAACTCCACAACGTGATCCGTAGGTTTTGCTGGCGTAATCGGATCTGCTGAACTTGGAATTACCAAGGCCAAACTCAAACCCACAGCCATCGCTGCCGAGCCTAATGCTCGAGCAATAGATGATTTCATGATGGTCCTAGCGCTGAGTTCGATTTTGCCGACCACCACATTATGCCCCATTGAATCTGTGAAGATTCTGTGAGAAGTTCGGCGATATCCTTGGACTGGGCAGACTAGGGTGCAAGATACATAGCGTTGAGCAGTCCAAATATCATGAACCTTGGGGGAAGTATGGAATCACCATCAATACTCATCGTTGATGATGAAGTCGGTATCCGTGATTTACTTACCGACGCCCTCGGCTTGGCTGGATACCGGACATTGACCGGAGCAGACGGTATGGCAGCTAGCATCTTGCTACACAATACTTCGGTGGATTTGATTATTGCTGACATCAATATGCCGCATCTCAATGGATACGATTTTCTTGCTCGACTCCGAGCGCGACAAGACATGACACCAGTGCTGTTTCTCACCGCAAGGGATGACAATAGTGATGTTTCTCGTGGCCTTCGCCTCGGTGCAGATGACTACGTCACCAAACCCTTCCGACTTGAAGAACTCCTCTTGCGAGTAGCCGCCATCTTGCGTAGAACCCGCACCTCCGAGAAGTTAAACCGCCTAGAAGTTGGGCCAATCATTCTGGATACTGATGCACATACGGTCACAGTTAATGGCGAATTCGTAATTCTCTCACCTACTGAATTTCTTCTCCTGCAAACCCTGATGGAGCGAGCCGGCAAAGTTGTTTCAAAACGCTCACTCTTAGATTTGGTGTGGAACCTACCATTTGATACGAGCACCAATGTTGTAGATACCTACATCTCGTACTTAAGAAAGAAGCTACATAGAGACAGTTTTGAGGGCATCATCACGATTAGAGGTATCGGCTTCAAACTTTCTGGGGAGCAATGAATCTACAAAGACGTTTGAAGATAACGTCAGCTATCACTATCGCTAGTGTTGCGATTTCAATAGGTAGCTTTGCAATTGTTCGCTCACATCAAGTAACACTCTCTAACATCGACGTTGCACTCGGCTCAGTCATCATTAGTGCAAGCTCAAATTATGAGGATCCCCTCAGCGAAGCTCTAGTAGCTACCGCCGACACAGACCTCACACTTGCGTATGTCTCCCTTCACCAAAATATTGTTGTTGTTAGAGGGTCACAAACGCTTTTCGCAAGGACACCAGCACATGAAGACTTGAGGAACGCCATCAGTAAAGGGGTGACAGTCCAAGCACAAGACAACATTCGCATGCGCACGATTGAAATGCCGGACAATGAATACATCGTTGTGGCACAATCACTCCACACCTCCGAAAGCCAAGACCGCGCAAATATTCAAGCACTTCTGGGCTTTGTCCTGGTCGCTTCAGCATGTGGTGTTCTCATCATCGGGCGAATACTGAGGCGCGACTTCAAAGAAGTTGACGAACTCATTCAGAGTGCCACCGAAATTTCAACAGGAAACATCGACGTCCAGATTCATCCAAGGACGGGAAATTCAGAAATTGATCAACTGGCCCAAGCACTGGAAAGAATGATCGACTCACTCAAAGGTTCTGTCGAACTCGAACGCAACACCCACACTCGAATGCAACAGTTCTTGGGTGATGCATCGCATGAATTGCGCACTCCATTGACAGTCATTAAGGGTTATGTGGAACTACTTGCTACTGACTCAATAAGCGACGAAGAACCGTACAATCGCTATTTCATGAGAGTCTCTACCGAGATAGAACGCATGGAATCACTCATCAAGGATCTTTTACTCTTGGCTGAATTGGGTAATCAAGACATCCCGATGGACGAAGAAGTTGCTCTCTCAAACATTGTGCAAGTCCACGCACAAGACTTGATTGAACTTGAGCCCAGCCGACCCATTTCTTTGATGATTGAACCGGCCCTAGAAATCACTGGTTCGACGGCATTAATTCAACAGTTAATAGCTAACCTCTTCTCAAATGTAAGTCGGCATACGTCGCACACCACCCCACTCGAAGTTGAACTAGGTCGGGCTGGAAATACCATCTGCCTCAAAATCAATGACGGGGGACCAGGTTTGCCGGAGGCGCCATATCACGAGGAAGCACAGCACTTCAGACGTTTTGATCCATCCCGCTCTCGAGAATCCGGTGGGTCGGGACTAGGTCTCAGTATCATTTCGGCGATTGTCCGACAGCACGGAGGAACATTAGTCTTATCCAAAAGTCATCTTGGTGGCCTACAGACCACAATCGTTTTACCGACTACAGATAGATTTATTTAATCGGTACGTACTCAATGTCGTACTCATGTCAATGAATGCCAAAGGAGTGCACAGGTGATGCAAAAGCATGATCCGGGAACTTGGCCAATTGGTATTCGTCTTTTTAATCGCCCCGAACATGCTGAGCGACTCCTTAACTCTTTAAAGCTTCAGAGCACGGACCTCAGTGCCACACCTATGTTCGTACGAATTGATGGTTACCAAGGTTCCTTAGATCAGGAAGCTGGACGTCCGGATCGAACTCTAGAGGTCTTTAACCTAGCCAAGAGATACTTCCCTCATGCTCAGGTCCATCGTCACGAGCGCAACCATGGAATTGCTGAAGTCAATTTTGCTCTTCAAAACGACACCTTCTCTGATTCATCAGCTGAGTGGTCCTTGTTTTTCGAAGAAGACATCGTCCTCGATGAGACCTACGTTGAAGGTCTCCACCACATGATTCACTTGGCACACGACATCGAGGAAGTTGTCAAAGTGGCGATTGGCCAATTGAATCTGGGATACATTCTGGTCCCAGCAGAGAAGACACGTTCCCAGTTCTACCTCGGTCAGGGAACAAAAGCATTCGCAGAACGCCGGTCTTTCTTTTTTGAACGCAAGCACCTGACTGAAATATACCTCCGCACAATTGCTGGCCGACAGTACTCCGATCGTGATGAGTCTGAAGTTTTTGCTGCACTTGCTGAAAATGGGATTTTCACAATTATGGGGAACAATGATGTGGTTCACGACCGCATCACTGCAGCTATGAGGCGGCTTCACATCACATCCCCAGAATCTCTATTCACAGATGTTGGTGTTGAGGGAGAGACAAACTTTGTTCATCCAGAGATTGCCGTTTCCGACTTAACCACCGCAAATGTTTTTCACACGACTCAAGAGGATCTTCGGCAAGCGTTGCCTCTTTTGCAGGCTGAGGCACATGCCTTTGAGTATCGATTCTTTAAAGATTTCTGGGGCGGCTACATGGTGAGTAAGTCTGGCCGATTAGCTACCAATGTACTCATAAAGAAACTGTTCGGGTCGCTCAAGAAATAAGGCGTCAGATCCTAAGGACCATCGTGGCAAACTATTCCCGGCTTAGCTTGGCCCGTCGTGAAGTAGGCATCCACCACTTTGTCGACACACGCTGAACCTTGCATGTACGCGGTATGCCCATCGCCATCAAATGTCAGAAGTGTGGAGTCGCGCAGTTGCTTGTTTAAACTCTTCGCCCAGGCATATGGCGTTGCTGGATCATGAAGTGTGCCAACTACCAAAATCATTGGAGATCCAGATGCCGAAATTGCGTGTGGTTTATCAGTGGCCGGTGCTTTCCAGTAGGTACAACTGAGATTTGACCAGGCTAGATAATCACCAAAAAATGGAGCAACTTTGCGCCACTGCTTAACAAGACTCAGAGTCTGTTGAACGGATGGCCGATCGGGCCGATCCAAACAGTTGACTGCTGCGATTGCGTCATTCGCATTATCTTCGTACTTACCATCCGGCCCACGACTGGTGTATCTGTCGAGGTTTCGTGCTAACGGTTCAAACGAACGTGTGAACGCTGCAGACAAGTCTGACCGTAGTTGTGGCCAACCGTACTGCTTGTCGTACAAGGAACCTAAGATGCCAATCAGACCCATTGCCTGTGTGAATGTTCGACCATCCTTCAGTTTGACTGGGTTGGAATCGAGTGAGTTGAGCAAATTTACGATTTGCTGATGGCCGAACTTTGGTGATCCTGTCAGCGGGCAATCTGAATGGGAATAGCAATCAGCAACGAATCGATGCAAGGCATCCTCAAAACCAATTGCCTGTCCGCGTGACAGCGCAGTGTTACTCAGTGTGGGATCGACTACGCCATCAAGAACCATGCGACCAACTCGCGTCGGAAAGAGTTCCGCATAAGTTGCTCCTAAGAATGTTCCATAGCTTTTGCCGAGCCAATTGAGCTTCTTATCACCGAGAGCGTTCCGAAGTATGTCGATATCGCGCGCTGCACTAGCTGTATCAACAAAGCGGTACAAGGTTGGTGACTGCTTCTGGCAGGCACTAGCAAAACTCTTATTCAATGTAATGAGAAGATTTATCTCGACTTGATTATCAGGCGAGCCATCGGCAGCGATAATCCTGTCGGTTTGAGCATCAGTCAAGCAATGGACAGGGGTGCTTCGACCTACACCTCGTGGGTCAAATCCAACAATGTCGTAGTTAGAAATAAGGTTTTGGCTAACGACATAGTTTGCAGCCCGCGCATAATCAACACCTGAACCGCCCGGTCCACCAGGATTGAGTAACAGCGACCCAACTGGATTCTTGGTCTTCAAGCGAACGATGGACAACGAAATGGATTCACCATTTGGATGCTTGTAGTCGAGCGGAACTTGAAGAGTGCTGCAATCAAAACCGCCTTTGCAATCTGTCCATTTCAGCACTTGGTTGTAATAGCCATCAAGTGCTACTGAACCTGTTGAAACCATAACGGCTGGCTGTGTCTGGTGTGCTGCGCTTGGAGGATTCGCGCGATGCTCTGTGGCCTTCCCAGCCGCAGCTAAGACAAATCCCAAAGAAACTGCCAGAAAAACAATCGCATACTTACGCAAGACAATCTCCTAACAGGGGAACGGGTACTACCCACACTGTAGTTGGAAGAACTGGCAGTGCACTAGTTATGCACAACACTTAATGCTGGATCACGCAGAGTCACGAGCAACGCCTCAAAGGCTGCCTGGGGTGCAACATTAGCGAGCAAGTTATCTAGAGTTTCAGTAATTGCATAAATACGTTGCAACATGCTTGATGCATCCCCTTTGTCGGCAACGGTATCAATCGCATTCCGCAGCTCCTGATTAATCAGCGCAGCATCACTGCCCGATTGGACCACTAATACATCCCGATAAAAACCGATGAGATCCATAAGTGCTCTGTTGTATTGGTCATTCAAGATTCGACGGCGAATCGTCTTATGGCGTTCTTCGCTCGCTTTCATCGCTGACTTCTTTTGCCGCTCGAGTGCTTTCATGCCTTTGCCTTGAGAGGTATCTCCGAACACCATCCTTAACTCTTCTTCGTCATGGGCGAGCATGCCCCCCATGATGTCATCCACGTCAGCATTGATGGTTGTCACCAACTGCGCTGCCAAGCTGTAGCAAGATGAGACAGTGTTAAGTCGGGCTGGGATTTCTAGAATTTCGCGACGCCGAGTGCGGACCTTTTCATCCGTAGCAAGTGCACGCGCTCTCCCGATATGTCCTTGTGAGACTCGAGCTGCAAATTGTGCCATTGAAGGCTCGATACCGAAACGCGCGGTCAACTGCTGCGCAATTAACTCGAGCGCCGGTGCGACGAGTGATACCTGACGACAACGGCTCTTGATGGTTTCAAAAACATCCTCAGCAGTGGGTGCGCACAAAAGCCACACTGTCTGTGCAGGTGGCTCTTCGATACTCTTCAGCAGAACTGAGGCGGCGTCTACAAGAAAGCGGTCTGCATCTTCCACCACAATGATGTGCCAAGGGGCACGAGTAGGAAGTAAGGCTGCTCGCTCAATGAGTGCAACCGTTGTTTCCTTCGCATAGTGAACTTTTTCAGGAACTACATGCTCAACATCAGGATGAATTCCAGCTACCGCATTGCGACAATCTAGACAGGTTCCACATCCACCTTGCGAACAGACAAGCGTTGCGGCAAATGCGAGCGCCAATGTGCTACGGCCACTGCCAGGTGGACCCGTAAAGAGCCACGCATGCGTCATGGCATTACTTTGATGACCGAGAAAATCTCGAGCAGCTTCACTTGCTGCCCGCTTAAGATCAGCGACAGCCCCATCTTGACCGATGATGATGTCGAAATTACTCATCGGCTTGCGAGCACCTGATCGAGGGCGATGTTTATTTGTTCTGCGATGTCATGCTTTGGCTGCGTGCCATCAATCTGGATATGCGGATGTGTTGAGGTGGTAGCAATGTCAATAAATGCCTGATGAACAGCCCGATGGAAGTCACGCGACTGAATCTCCATGCGGTCTGTGCCATCCATGCGAAGCGTTGATTCTTCGAGTGGGACATTCAAGAAGATCGTAAAGTCTGGGACTAAATCTGCCGTCGCCCAAAGACTCAGTGAGCGAATGTAATCAGCACCTAAGCCACGAGCCACTCCTTGATAAGCGACCGACGAATCGATGTAGCGATCGCAGATGACGATTGCTCCACGCTCAAGGGCTGGACGAATCAAATTGTGTGCGTGGTCTGCCCGAGCAGCAGCAAACAACAATGCCTCGGTCTGATTAGGCATGTCAGTCACGTCAGGATCAAGGAGCAGCTTGCGAATCTTTTCCGCGGTTACTGTGCCACCTGGTTCACGTGTCACCACAACTTCATAACCCTGTGATTGCAGATACTCAGCAAGAAGGCGAGTCTGGGTCGATTTGCCCGCACCTTCTCCACCTTCGATGGCTATGAATAATCCGCGCGTCACAGTGCAACTCTAATTGGTGACAGTGTCAACAGCCTTTTGCGCTACTGTCTTGCCCACGCCGGTCTTCTTGGCTGGGGCTTTCTTGGCAACTGACTTCTTCGCAACTGACTTCTTCGCAACTGACGTTTTAGTCGAAGCCTTTTTGGCTGGAGCCTTGCGTGCAGCAGTCTTTTTCGGAGCAGGTCCAGCAGCACGACGTTCGGCTAGTAAGTCAGAAGCACGCTCAATTGAGATGGTTTCTACTGAGTCGCCACCACGGAGTGAGGCATTCGTTTCGCCATCAGTGATGTAGATACCAAAGCGACCTTCACGGACCACCATCTCTTTGCCAGTTGATGGATCCGCACCGATGACCTTGAGGGGTCCAGCTGCCTGTCCGCGTCCACGACGTAGCTTCGGCTGTGCGTACAAGGCCAAAGCTTCCTCAACCGTGCAAGTAAAGATTGATTCTTCGGATGGCAGATTGCGTGAATCCTTGACTTTCAGGAGATAAGGACCGTACCGACCATTTTGTGCTGTGATCATTTCGCCGTCACTTGGATCTAGACCAATCTCGCGAGGCAGTGTGAACATACGCAATGCGTCATCGAGCGTGACGGTATCGACGGTCATGGTTGAGAACAACGATGCAGTTCGAGGCTTTGCTGACTTCGGTGAATCTTCTGGAAGTACCTCTGTGAAGTACGGGCCAAAGCGACCGGTCTTTGCCATGACGACACGGTCCGTTTCAGGATCGACACCAAGTTCGTGCTCACCTGAGGGTGCATCAAAAAGTTCTTGAGCCTTTTCGGCGGTCATTTCATCTGGTGCAAGATCGGGTGGAATGTTTGCGCGCTTTTCGCCGTTCTCAAGGTAAGGACCGTACTTGCCCACACGAATGATGGCATCTGAACCTTCAATGGGGATTGACGCCATGCTGCGAGCGTCAATGTCACCATAGACAGCTACGAGCGGCGCAAGTCCAGGGAAGATACTCTCGGCTGTTTGATCACCAAAGTAGAAGCGCTTCAGAACTTCAAGACGCTGGTCTTCACCGCGTGCGACCTTGTCGAGAATTTCTTCAAGGGAGGCTGTGAAGTCATAGTCGACAAGCTGAGTGAAGTTCTCTTCCATCAAACGTACGACCGTGAATGCAAGGAAGTGCGGCACGAGTGCGCTGCCACGCTTCCACACATAACCCTGATCAATGATGCGGCTAATGATTGCTGCATAAGTTGATGGGCGACCAATGCCGAGCTCTTCGAGTTTCTGAACAAGCGATGCTTCGGTGTAGCGAGCTGGCGGATTTGTGTTGTGACCCGATGGTGAAAGTGATGCGACACTAACCGCATCGCCAACACTGAGAACTGGTAAACGCCGAGCTTGATCTTTTGCTTCATGGTCTTCATCAGCATCGTCATAGGCTGCAAGGTGTCCGCGGAATGTGATGACAGTTCCGCTAGCCGAGAATTCGACATCGCGACCATCGCTGCTGGTTGCACCGAGGCGAATAGTTGCAGTAGTTCCACGAGCATCAGCCATCTGGCTGGCAATTGTGCGCTTCCAAATCAAGTCATACAAAGCAAAGTCATCGCCGGTGAGTTCTCCAGCGACTTCAGCAGGCGTGCGGAATACATCGCCGGCTGGGCGGATAGCCTCATGTGCCTCTTGAGCATTCTTAACTTTGCGATCGTAACGACGTGGAGCTTCAGACACATGGTCTTGACCGTACAGAGTCGCGGCTTGGGCGCGTGCTGCCTTCAAAGCAGTGTCAGACAAGGTCGTGCTGTCCGTGCGCATGTAAGTGATGTAACCGCGTTCGTACAAACCTTGTGCAACTCGCATTGTGCGCTGTGCTCCCCACTTCAATCGGCCAGAAGCCGCTTGCTGAAGTGTTGAAGTCATGAACGGAGCCTTAGGACGATTTGTGTACGGCTTGTCATCGACCTTGCGCACGGTGAAAGTTGCATCCGACAATGCGTCACATAATGAATGAGCGTCCGTCTCACTCAGGTGGGCCAGGCTCGTCGCCGAAGTCAACTTGCCTAGTGAATCAAAATCTTTACCAGTTGCAACGCGCGTGCCGTTAACAGCAACAAGGTTTGCGCTGAATGTGCCTGGATCGAATACGCCCTCAATGTCCCAGTAGTTGGCGCTTCGGTAAGCAATACGCTCACGCTCACGCTCAACAACGAGTCGAGTGGTGACAGATTGAACACGTCCAGCGGAAAGGCCGGCTTGAACCTTGCGCCACAACACAGGTGAGACTTCAAAGCCATAGAGGCGGTCGATCAGGCGTCGAGTTTCCTGAGCATCAACTAGCTGCATATCCAAGTCACGTGTTGACTCGGCAGCATGTCGGATAGCTTCAGGAGTGATTTCGTGGAACACCATTCGGCGCACAGGAACTTTAGGGCGCAAAATTTCCATCAAATGCCAGGCGATTGCTTCACCCTCGCGGTCCTCGTCCGTCGCGAGTAGAAGTTCATCAGCATCAGCTAGCTTGCGCTTGAGCTCTGCCACCTTGTCCTTCTTCTTCGAACTAACCACGTAGTACGCGGTGAAATCATCTTCAACATCAATGGCCATGCGTCCCCATGGCTGCTTTTTAATCTCAGCTGGCACATCAACAGCACGCTCGGGAAGGTCGCGCACGTGACCAACACTGGCCTCGACTTCATAGCCAGGACCCAGGTATTTCTGGATGGTCTTGGCCTTTGCAGGTGATTCCACAATCACCAGGCGGCGCGTTGTTGACAACTGATTGTCCCTTCCTCGGGAAACCTGACTCTATATATGCAATCAAGGTTTCTATCGAAGCAGTGTGCAGGTACACCCCTAGGGGTTGTCAAATGCCACACCTTGGAACAGAGTGTCACAACTGTCCCCTATAAGCGGGAAAACCCACATTTCTGTGGGTTTTCCCATTAAAGGTTTGCCTAGAAAAAAATTCTGGCAAGTGGCGGCTAGTTAGTCACCAAGGCTTCCTCACCAACCGCGATAGGTCGACGCTTGGAAATGACTACTGAAGTCACGATAACTAGAACAGCAACTGCAGTAATTGCAAGGCGAATCATGGTGTGCTGTGAGTTGTCATCGAAAGTAAGAGCCACAACTTCAGGGGCGATCAGCAGCGCAACAAGGTTCATCACCTTGAGAAGCGGGTTGATTGCCGGACCAGCGGTGTCCTTGAACGGATCCCCAACAGTGTCACCAATGATGGTCGCTTCGTGGGCTGGGGAACCCTTGCCACCGAAGTGACCGTCTTCAACAAACTTCTTTGAGTTATCCCATGCGCCACCTGAATTGGAGAGGAATACAGCCATCAAAGTACCGGTAGCGATAGTGCCAGCAAGGAAGCTACCTAGAGCGCCGATTCCTAATCCGAAGCCAACTGCAATTGGAGTGAGGACAGCGAGAAGACCTGGAGTTGTAAGTTCACGAAGTGAATCCCGAGTCACGATGTCAACTACCTTGCCGTACTCAGGAAGTTCCGTGCCTTCCATGATGCCTGGATGCTCGCGGAACTGGCGTCGGACTTCGAAGATCACGGCACCAGCTGCGCGCGACACCGCGTTAATTGCAAGACCGCTGAACATGAAGACAACTGCAGCACCAATGAGCAGGCCAACTAGGTTGCGCGGGTTGGCAACATCAAGAGAACCTGCCCATTCAGAGCCCGGAACGATCTTGTTCCTTAGAGCTTCGCTCGTGCCATGCACTGACGAAGCAATGGCATCCTGGAATGAACCAAAGAGTGCTGTTGCAGCAAGAACGGCAGTTGCGATTGCGATGCCCTTGGTGATTGCCTTAGTCGTGTTTCCGACAGCATCGAGGTTGGTGAGAACCTGAGCACCTTCAGGTGTGACGTCCTTAGACATTTCGGCGATACCTTGAGCGTTATCCGAAACCGGGCCGAAGGTATCCATGGAAACAATGACACCCACTGTGGTGAGCAGTCCTGTGCCGGCAAGTGCGATTGCAAATAAGCCAAGAAGCAGAGATCCGTTTCCAAGCATGAATGCTCCGTAGACGGCTGCACCAATAAGTAGTGCTGAATAGACAGCGGATTCAAGGCCGACAGAGATACCCGCAAGAATGACCGTTGCAGGACCAGTCAATGAAGACTTAGCAACGTCATCGACCGGCTTGCGGTTAGTTTCAGTGAAGTAACCAGTCAACTGCTGAATTGCAGCAGCCAGAACGATACCGATAAGGACTGCACTGATGGCGAGGAAGCGCGGATTCAAAGTGGCGTAATTCTTAAACTCTTTTGGTAATTCGTTCTGCCAGATTTCAGCCAAAGTTGCTGGCAAGAATACATAAGACGCAGCCGACACTAGAACGGCCGAGATAGCTGCAGAGATGAAGAAACCTCGATTGATTGCGCTCATGCCTGAACGATCATTAGCACGAGGCGACACAGCAAAGATGCCGACGACTGCAGTCAGAACGCCAATAGCCGGCACCACCAATGGGAATACCAAGCCGAGCGTGCCAAAGGTTGCCTTGCCAAGAATGAGTGCGGCAACAAGTGTTACTGCATAGGACTCGAAGAGGTCAGCGGCCATACCAGCACAGTCACCGACGTTGTCACCAACATTGTCAGCGATAGTTGCAGCGTTGCGAGGATCATCCTCAGGGATGCCCTGTTCAACCTTGCCAACAAGGTCGGCGCCGACATCGGCAGCCTTGGTGAAGATACCGCCACCAACACGCATGAACATCGCAAGAAGTGCAGCACCGAATCCAAAACCTTCAAGGACACGTGGCGCACTGCCTTGGTAGACCAAGACCACAATTGCAGCGCCGAGCAAACCAAGACCCACTGTGAACATGCCGGCCACGCCACCGGTGCGGAAAGCGATGCGCATTGCATCCTGCTCGCCGGTTGCATTAGCCGCAGCAGCAACGCGAACGTTTCCACGAACTGCAAGCCACATACCCATGTAGCCAGTTACTGCGGAGAATACTGCACCCACGAGGAAGAAGATTGAACGCCCAATACGCTCACTCTGTGTATCGGCTGGAAGCAAGAACAGCAGGAAGAAAACCAAAACCGCAAAAACACTAAGGGTGCGGAACTGGCGACTGAGATAAGCAGCTGCACCTTCTTGCACAGCTCCAGCAATCTTCTTCATATTCTCGGTGCCTTCATCGGCAGACAAAACCTGTCGCATCAAGAAGCCAGCAACGCCCAAGGCGGCTAAGGCAATGAGAGCGACGACGATAATTGTGGTGTGGTTTGAGCCAGTCAGGGTGATATCCCCCGCGGCATTGCGCACGAATGCAGACATAATTCTCCTCGTTGAGTAATGACGAAAATCTTAGGGGAAACTACAGCCTCTTGTGTACATAAGGGTCACCTAAATGCCTCAATTTGGTATCTATTTGGCTCCGAGGCTTTGGAATAGGGCCTTAGCCTGCTGCTCATTCCAGAGGACAACTGACTGTCCGCCGGCGAAACCACTCGCAGTTGCGACCGGCACTGTCTTGACCGCGCCCTTACCCTTCATCAAGGACCGCATGGCAATGCCAAGTCGGCCTAGATCAGTAACACCATCGTCTTTGCCTAAAACAAGAGCGCCGGTTGTTGCTTTCGACAAGTGCGTCATAGAGATGGGGTTCAATAGGACGCCGGGAGTAGCTACCTTGTGCAGCACAGCACCGAGGTATTGCTGCTGGCGTTGAATGCGACCAATGTCACCGCGTGGATCCGCGTAGCGCATTCGAACATAGGCCAGCGCAGTTTTGCCATCGAGCGTCTGACAACCCTTGTCGATGTTCAAACCTGAATTCTTATCGACATAGTGTCGTGGGACACACATGTCGACACCACCGATGGCATCAGTTAAATCTCGAATGCCAGCGAAGCCGACTTCCATGTAATGGTCAATGTGAAGTCCAGTATTGCGTTCCACTGTAGCTACAAGGAGCGGTGCGCCACCGATAGAGTACGTGGCATTAATTTTGTTGTGATACTCGCCGACTACTTGACCCTTGTACATGTGCTGTGGAATTACCACATAAGAATCACGCGGAAGACTGATCAGTGACGCACGGCCTTTGCCACCAAAGTGAACGACCATGATGGTGTCTGTGCGCTGCGATGTGTTGTCCATCCCAGTGCGGAGCACCTTCATGTCCTGAAAGGACAATCCACGGCGGCTGTCAGAACCAACGAGCAGCCAGTTTGTCCCGGCAGTATTGGCGATGCGGTGATGCGGCATGGCCTTGGTCTTCTGGAGTGCGTGTGACGTATCGAAGGCTAACCACGCAAAGAAGAGGACGTATGCGACAAGACCAATCTTGAGCGTTCTTAGGACACGACTAAACGTCTTATTCTTTCGCGTTTTTTTGGGGCTCTCTAGATCTATCGGTTGGCTTTCATCAGGAACTTTATTTTCAACCATGGGCATCTTTATTTTTGATGTCTTGATCTTGGGTTGTTTAACCTTAGGTTGTTTGATTTTGGGTAGCTGCATCATGCTCGGCACAACAAGGGCAGCCGATTCAGGGTGACCAGAAACTTCAAAAAGATCATAAAACTCGTCATGCGTTAGCACCGAACTATCGAGATTCGTGCCAAGATCCCCATCGGCAAAGACCGGTACATGACGACCGTCCGCCCCGCGCCGATAAAGGGTTGAATCCATTAGGTAATCATTACGCAAAGCAGGTTATTCGCTTCACATGACTCGCCACGATTGTCAAAATACGACCACTTACTCTGCAAAATTCAATTGATTGACTGCAAATCACGTAATCTTGAACTCTTATGACACGCGCATTGGCCTATCTCGGCCCTCAGGGCACTTTCACCCAAGCCGCTCTCCTTCGTATGCCGATTAGTCACGCAGCCACACTCATCCCAGCGCCATCTGTGAATGCAGCACTAGATTTAGTTCGTACAGACCAAGCTCTTGGTGCGCTTGTCCCCATTGAGAATTCAGTTGAAGGGTCAGTTGCTACAACACTTGATGAATTGAGCCACGGTGAAATTCTTGAAATCGTTGATGAGATTGCAATTCCCGTTGAGTTCGGTTTATTGGTCCGCCCGGGCACTGCTCTCACAGATATCAAGCGCATCGCTACCCATCCACATGCACACGCACAATGTTTGGAATGGCTGCGGGAAAACCTTCCCGCGGCGCATGTACTTCCTGCTATGTCAACCGCAGCGGCGGCCGCGGAGTTGGTCGACGGAGCAAACTATGACGCAGCTATCTGTTCAACTGCGGCAGCTGCCCATTACGGTCTTGAGATTCTTGCTGACGGTATCGGCGATAACGACGTCGCCTGGACTCGCTTCGTACTCGTCCACAAGCCCGGTCATGCGCAACCCCCGACTGGTCACGATAAGACGACTTTGTCATTGTTCATACATCAAGACCATCCCGGTGCATTGCTCGAGATTCTTACGGAGTTCGCCGTTCGTGGTGTGAACTTGACGCGCATTGAGTCTCGCCCTACCAAGAAGCAACTGGGCGACTACTTCTTTTCAATTGACTGCGAAGGTCACATTGATGACGAACGCGTGGGTGAGGCTCTGATGGGTTTGCATCGTATTTGTGCGGATGTGAAATTCCTGGGTTCGTACCCGCGTAATGATGCGGGAACTTCACTTGTGAAAGATGCAGTAACTGATCAAGCGTTCCAAGAAGCTGATGTGTGGCTAACTGCAATGCGTGAACGCAAGAATCACTAACTCGACAGAATGCTGTTAATGAGAATAGCTACAGCATGCTCATCATTTGAAGGCAGGTGGACGTCGGCGACTGCTTTCACTTCATTATGTGCATTCGCCACAGCCGCTCCTCGACCAGCCCAACGGATCATTTCAATGTCATTCGGCATATCCCCGACCGCAGACACTTCAGTAGCATCATGTCCGAGCTCTCTAGCGTAACTTGCAAGCCCAGTGCCTTTGTTAACACCAAGTGCACTCATCTCGAGTAGAACATTGTGAATATCGGAATGAGTCACTTCGACATGTCCAGCTACTACACCTAGCGCGCTAGCTAGAAATGAGTCTGCATCAAAATCTGTGCCCTGGCTTGGACGGGCCATAAGTTTGATGACGGTCTCTGTGGCGAACATCTCCTCAACAGACATACGGGAGAGTGGCTGTCCCGAAGCCCAACGAGGAAAGTAGTGCTCATCAATGACGAAATTGTCGTTCGCGCGACTGAGTTCCGCAGCAAATGTAATGCCGGGGTCCACTTCCGCTAACAAAGCGCACACTTCGAGTCCGACTTGTCCGTCAATGTGTGTCGCGGACAAAACTTCACCTGATGCCAAATCCATAGTCAGCGCTCCATTGGCACACACTGCCAGACCTCGATAACCAGTGGCAGTCGGAATATCCGTCATCCACCTTGGCGGACGGCCAGTAACAAAGACCACATCAAGGCCCTCTTGTGTGGCGCGAGCCAGAGCCTGAACATTCTCTTGAGAGACGGTGCCGCCAGTTTGTAGGAGGGTTCCATCCAAATCCGTGGCTAAGAGTCGAATCACTATTTATCCTCGGTTCACAATCTGGTGAGTTCTTTCAAGTCCGACGTTGCTCATCGATTAGCAGTTACTTCAGGTTGAAAGTCTCGACGCCACCAAGGTAAGGGCGTAACGCTGGAGGCACGCGAATTGAACCGTCAGCTTGTTGATGATTCTCCAAAATCGCAACGATGGTGCGTGTGACTGCACAAAGGGTGCCGTTCAGCGTTGCTATCGGACCAACACCGTTTTCGCCTCGTGCACGAATACGCAAGCGACGCGACTGGAACGTGGTGCAGTTGGATGTAGAAGTCACTTCGCGGTAGCGCTCTTGCGAAGGAACCCATGCTTCACAGTCAAACTTGCGTGATGCACTTGAGCCAAGGTCGCCAGAGGCCACATCAATGACACGGTATGGAATCTCGAGAGCTTGTAGAAATTCTTCTTCGAAGGCAAGTAGGCGAGCATGCTCAGCTTCTGCTTCGTCAACTGGACAGAATGAGAACATTTCGACTTTGTCGAACCAATGCACACGGAAGATGCCACGCGTATCCTTGCCATGACTTCCTGCCTCGCGACGATAGCAAGGCGAGAAACCTGCATAGCGTCGAGGCAATGTGGTTGATTCCAGAATTTCATCCATGTGGTAAGCCGCTAGAGGGACTTCCGCAGTCCCAACCAAGTACATGTCATCGGCTTCGAGATAGTAAACATTTTCGGCGGCCTGACCGAGGAACCCAGTTCCTTCCATGGCTGCAGGTTTCACCAGAGCGGGTGGGATCATCGGAATGAAACCGTGAGCCTGAGCTTGATTCATCGCCAATTGAACCAAGGCGAATTCCAACATGGCACCTGGACCGGTGAGGTAGTAAAAACGGCTACCACTAACTTTCGCACCACGTTCAATATCGATTGCACCGATCAGTTCACCAAGTTCAACGTGATCGCGAACAGTGATTCCCTCTGCAGCAAAGTCACGGCGATGACCGACTTCGCGCAAGACAACGAAATCTTCTTCGCCACCAACTGGCACCTCGTTCGCCACGACATTCGAAAGTTGTAGTACAAGTCCATCCAATGCCGCATCCATTTCACGCAGTTGCGCTTCAGCAGCCTTTACTTGGTCAGATAGATCTTTCGTTTGAGCAAGAATTGCCTGCTTCTCATCACCGGATGCCTTGGCAACCTGAGCCCCGAGTGCCTTTTGCTCGGTACGCAACACTTCGAAAGCCCCAACGGCTGCGCGGCGTGCAACATCAGCAGCCAACACGTCGTCAACTAGCGATTCGGATTCGCCACGAACTTTTTGTGAGCGTCGAACGGCATCTGGGTCTTGGCGGATTAAGGCGACATCGATCATGCTTCTTAGCCTAGAGGTTCACACTTCGACCACGTGCACCAGATTTGCCTGCAGAGAATAAAGAATCTCGTAAGAATGTAACTATGCAAAGCGACAGCACCACGCCCGAAGTATCCCAAGTAGTTGTTTTAGGTTCGACTGGACAGCCTCTGAACAACACTGAATTGGATGATGACTCAAAGAATCTGGTGAATCAAGTGCCTGCACCTGCAAAAGTAATGCGCATTGGCAGCATGATCAAACAGCTACTCGAAGAGGTGCGCACAGCCCCACTTGATGAGGCATCGCGCCAGAGACTTAGTGAAATCCACATGCGTTCCATCAAGGAACTTGAAGATGGTCTTGCCCCTGAGCTCGTTGAAGAACTTGAGCGTCTGGCATTGCCATTTGAATCTGGTACCACACCTTCAGATGCTGAACTCCGCATCGCTCAAGCCCAACTAGTGGGATGGCTCGAGGGGCTCTTCCACGGAATCCAGACCACCTTGTTTGCTCAACAGATGTCTGCTCGGGCACAGTTTGAAGAAATGCGGCGTCAAGCTATCTCTGCCGGTGAAAATGCTGGCATGGAAGATGGTTTTGGAAGCGGTGCCACTGAACATGGTCCTTACCTCTAGCTCACCAGAGTTGAGTACAGTAGTCGCAAGATTCGCCACTGCGTTGGCGAGCACCTAGACGTTGATGTGAGGTCTGATGAGTACTCAATGGTTGTCGCTGAAAGCCGAGGCTCGCATTACACCGGGCAAAGGTTCCGGAAGTTTTGCAATTCAGGTTATCGCCGCTGGTGAGTCGGTAGCTGGCTTTGGTGGTTATGTGACTACACGTGACATCTTGGATACTTTGCCAGAAGATCAGCAGCATCGTTCGATTCAAATTAGTGACGACTTGTACCTATCGCCACAGCCAGAACCCGAGCCTGGCGACATGATTAACCACTCATGCGAACCTAACTGTGTGCTGCTTGGTGGCATTGTTGTCATTGCCTGGCGCGATATCGCAATTGGTGAAGAACTTACGTTTGATTACGCGACATGTGATGACTCAGACTATGACGAATTTGACTGCCTCTGTGGAAGTGAGAATTGTCGTGGCAAGGTGACTGGTCAAGATTGGAAGTTGCCTGAGCTCCAGGAAAAATACGTAGGTCATTTCTCACCGTATTTAGCTCGTCGTATTCTCTCCATCGGTGGGTAGATACCCGGTTGGGTCGACAATCAATGTGTCATTCAGTGGAGCAGGTGTCTCAGTCGTCGGCGTGATTACCGCAGGCTCTGCATCCGTGGTGGTGCGGGCATCAATGTGCTGGTGGTAGCGCAAATCAGCCTCAGCGAGATCTTGATGACGAATCTCAAGAGCCCACGCCAGAGCTGGCACGATACAAAAAGTGGCGATGGCATGAAACATTGCCAGGGATACATGCTGGCTAAGTGTCTGATTGGGCAAAGTCAGTGCGCCGTAAAGTGACGCCAGACCCATGCCAAAGCCGACTGCTAAACACCAAATGCGTGGAGCAATCACCAGTTTCGCCAGCAATAGTGCGCCAAGGACACCGACTGCACCCGCAACGAGAGTGGCTAGGACAATCTTCGTCTGTTGTGCGGGTGCATAAACGTCAGACCCCATGGACTGTGGGATGTTCAGTGCAACGTTCAGCTTATGCTGAGTGAGCCAAAGCCAACCTGCGTTCAGGGCTGCTGCTAGGACCGTCGCTACAGCCCCAGTGAGCGCCACTCGGCGCGCTGGAGGTGTGACTTGCTTAACAAGTTTGGTGGTCATGCGCGCTCCTAGTGGTATCAACGTTTTTAAGCCTACGGCAAGCCCGCATTTCACTGATGTGCATTTGTCCCGTAAAGTTTCCTTTGGTCAACATTTGTTGATTTGGCGAGGTGGCAGAGCGGCCGAATGCGGGCGCCTTGAAAGCGTCTGAGGTGTTAAAGCCTCCGGGGGTTCAAATCCCTCCCTCGCCGCAGAAAAATAGCCATCCCCTTTTTGGGGTGGCTATTTTTGTTCTGGTAAGCGTGGCGGGATTTGGGAGGAGTTCGCTCCCACAGAGCGAACGACGGTTCCCTCCCTCGCCGCAGAAAAAGACGATAGCCCCGTGCGGGCTATCGTCTTTTTATTGCGATAAGTGCAGGGGGATTTGAGGAGGAAGTCGTGCGAATAGCACGACTGACGGTTCCCTCCCTCGCCGCGTAAATGAAAAGCCTCCACTCAATGTGGGGGCTTTTTATTTGCTGCTTTGACGCGGTAGGGATTTGGGAGGAGTTCGCTCCCACAGAGCGAACGACGGTTCCCTCCCTCG
>Ga0209084_1001032_pt1 | contig 24533 bp, 20 predicted proteins | sample C_130820_MF_Meta_FD_187309 | JGI IMG/M metagenome (GOLD analysis project Ga0209084, IMG submission 187309) | Freshwater microbial communities from Lake Croche, Canada to study carbon cycling - C_130820_MF_MetaG (SPAdes) (version 2) | ecosystem: Environmental > Aquatic > Freshwater > Lake...
ACATTCAAATCCTGATAGTGCGGTTGTTTATAAGTCAATATCTTCTAGTTTCTCAACGCAAGCATTAACATCAAGTTTTGTTGAGACATCCTCTTATTCTACGTATGCTGAGACTGCTATATCGGCGACTGAAAGAATATTGTCTGCCATAAATTTCAATGTTTCTGTTTCCGACAGTGGAAGTATAACCGTTACACCAGTTAGTTGGAAAAATGTATCTAACATCACTACAGATCGCCCGTCAATTTCTACCGTGTCATATAAGGACCAGGGCCACGAAGGTCTCGCTGGAACCGACTCACAACCGTATACAATTAGTTTTTATGTAAAATTTAAAAACCATCCATATTACTCAAATCCTCAAGTAGATTTGTCCGCATTAAATACAACGGTAATATCTTCTTGGAATTTAACTCAGGATAACCTTCCATCTCCTGCTGAAAATGGCGAAGTATCTCCATCTTGGTATATTAGTGCATTTCCATGTGGTATTGATGGATATGTAATAAAAATATTAATTTATAACGTATATTATACAACAGAGGGAGGTTTAAATATGTATAGATTTAGTACGTGGAAAAAACTCTTAAACGGGTCTTCTATTTCTGCAATTGTATATGGAAACGCACAGGATTTGTTATCATTCGGACCAACTTATTCACTTCCACAACAAAGAATAAGTGGATCAAGTTATACCCCAACGATAAATACTGCATTAGTTACTAACTCAATCGTAATAACAAATTTTCCATTTGAGGTTTCGTCGTCTTATAATAATGTGGTGTCAATTGCATCAAACGTGTCTGACAATTTCAATTTATTGTTGTTACAGAACGGAAATACTACAACAGACAGAAAAATAGCTTCACTTTACGGATATACAATTAGCGGTAGTTTTTATAATCCATTTCCAAATGATACTATACAAAATATATCGTATGATATTGATAATTCGAGATATACAATGATTCTCCCATATACGGCATCATATATTGATAAAACCACATTTACATCTTCTAATAATCCTTCTTGGAATATTTCTCCATTTAATTTTAATCAAACTTACTTAAAATCATCCGCACATCTTACATCAAGTGCCTATGTTTTGATAACAACGCAGAGTATTTCATTTTCTTCAAACAATGTATACAGTGGAAGTTTACCTATATATACCATTCCTAATATTACCTCAAATGCTACTCCTGTAATTACAGGTTCAACTTTTGGAATTTCTGCAAGTTTATCTCCTAGAATAATTACTAGTTGTTCACTTAATTCCGTTGTCGGAATATCCGGAAGTAATGGTGCGGTTGCGGTAGGAACAAATGGCGTGGTATTATATACTAATAATTCAGGAATACATTGGTATAGGGTTGATTATTTATCTACAGGATCCACTTCTCCATTAATAACTTTACAAACATCCTCAGTATATAATTTAAATTCGGTGGCGTATGATACGTTAAATAAATTGGTATTTGTGGCTGGATTGGATACTACAAAACGAAGTGTTTTATTATACAGTGCGATTCCAACTGGCCCATATGATACAACGGCTAGTAATTGGAATTGGTCTTCAAGTTATTTTTCTCAAGTGACTGGAAGTGGACTTGAAAATGATTCATTATCCTCCGTCTATATAAATAATTCAAATCCGTCATTCGCACAGTATGTTTCGGTTGGAAGTGCATCGGTAGCTGGTGGCAACTCTAATATATTATATAATCTAAATTATACAACAGGTTCATTTTTGGATAAACTCTACACCTCCGAGATTAAAGACGGATCAATATACAATTCTATAGGAATTGTTAATGGAAATCAATATTTATTTGGAGGATATAATACAATGTCAGTATATTCTCAAGTAGTTCCAAACGTGTCATAATATGAATTTAAGCGAATTACATCAGTTAGATGCAACAACTATAAATAACATAGATTTGTTGTTTTTACAGGAAAGTGGAAGTGGAGAATTTGAAACCAAAAACGGATTGGTTTCCGATTTGGAATTATATATACTATCATCGTCCAATCTAGTCAGTTCTCTTAAAACCGGAAGTTTTACCGGAAGTTTTTTTGGAACATTAATTGGAACATCAAATACATCTTCAATCTCAAAAACTTCTAATTATTCTATTTCAACAAAAAATTTAATTTTTCCAAATAATAGTACTGCATCATATTCTATACAATCAATTTCATCGTCAAAAAGTAATACAACAGTAAATTCTGATACGTCCTCGTATTCACTTACGTCTTCATATAGTGATTCTGCGTCTTATGTATCTACATTTTTGATTTTAAGTTCGTCAAATTCAAATACATCATCATATTCTACATATTCAAATTATGCAAATTCTACTGACTATTTAATTTATAACAACAATGACAATGGAAAAGTTTATAGATCAATATTGAGTGATTTTTCTCCGACTGCCTCATATGCACAAAATTTATCAATAAATAATACATCTACTGCATATTCATCCATTTCGGCATCAATAGCCGGTACTTCTTCTTTTTCAAAATATATAAATTTAACGCAAGTTACAAATGTTGCGCAATCTTGCGATAACTCAGATTCTCAGGTATTCGCATATGTAAATTTTGATATATCATATACATCACCTGGACCAGCTTCATTCTATATAAATGAATGGAAAAATATTCAATCTCCAGGAATAGGTGTAGCAGCAGACGAACGCCAATGTTTGGCTTTTACATCTAGTTTCTACGATCCACTATCATCAAGTGTATATTCATCCGTTGTATGTGATTTGAGTGTAAACTTTCCGGCAGATTCGCGAGAAGCAGGGCGCATTACCTATTTTTTTAAATCGTACGCATTTCCAATAAAAAATACAGGATTCGGTGTCGCACTCAGAAGCGGAACTGCATTGGGTTCCAATGCTTCTATTTGGGGGCTATTAAATAATGCAAATGTTTCTATTGTGGTATATGCACCATCAAGCAATACAAATTATCCAACCAGAATACCTGCTACTTCTACTACAAGTAATTCTACTTTATTGGGATGTGCAAGACTGTCATAATTTATGTCATTTCAAATAACAAAATTAAAAAATTTGTCATCTTCACAAATAAGTGATACCAATCTCTTAATAGTAACTCAGTTGACAGGTAGCGGAAATCTTCCCGAAACAAAAACCATAGAGGTAGGACAGTATAAAAAATATGCAATTACCTCTTCAAACATCAATTCTAAGTTTTATACCGGTTCATTTTCTGGCAATTTTTCAGGAACTCATTTGGGACTGTCTGATACATCTTCATATTCACAAACATCAAGTTTAAGTTTAAATAGTTCAGAATTAATATATTCACCAAATAATGGAACGTCATCATATTCGCAGACATCAAGTTTTTCAAATTACAGTATAAATTCTCAATATGCACTGAGTAGTTCATATGCAAATAATTCAAAAATCGCAGTCACTGCATCTTCAATTTACACTAATTATACTTTGCCATATTCTGATACAACATTGTTATCAACCAGTTCGTTAACTTCAAGTGTATCAGAAAAATCTAATTATATTAGTTATAGTATAAATAACGGTACAATTTATCATTCAATTTATAGCGATAAAGCTGCATATTCGGATTTTGTCGGTAATTTGGATATCAATAATAATGTAACAATGACGGCTGCACAATCCAGTAGTTATTCGTTGAATTCAATTTCATCATCATATGCACTGTCGTCATCATATTCATATCATACAAAATATGCTAAAAATTTGTTGAATGGAGAAGCATTTTCATATGTTACATTTGTTACTACTGGATCTACATTTGACACTCTCAAGATTGTTGTAAAAAACTGGTATAATGTAAACAGTATTACTGCTCTAAAAGTTACTACACCATATCCGGGGATAGAATTTACAATTAATTGTGTAAATCCGATACCAGCAGGAAATTATGTTAATGTGAAGGCAGGTTCGTCGCCTATAAATGCAAATGTTGATTTGACGGGTGATATTCCGACTGCATTATCCAATATGTGCAGTGGGGCATCTACGATGTCAAATACTTCTATTTCTTGTTGGGCAATTGCATGTTCATCTACGGTAACAAAAATAATGGTATATGGTATACAGTATTATCAACAGCAAGGTGCCAATAGTAAACATGTATATTTTAACTATGTGGATCCGTCCACAATGTTACACAATGTAATGTTTTCATTAATTGCAGTTACGGTTGTAACTTCAGGTTCATTAGAGTCACCACCTACAACATTAGCATTAAAGTGTTAATATAAAGTATGGTATTTCTTACGGTGAGAGTTTTAATCCAAATTATTTAATTTATGAATATAAAAAATATATTAACGTTTCAAAACTTAGTGTTTTTTTCCTCAATTGGATTATCATTTTGTTCTGCATGTTATTCAATTGTAGGTATTTCATCATTATTTTCAGGAGCGTCGTTTTCCGTCGCAGTGATGGCGGGATTTCTGGAATTGTCAAAAATCGTATCAACGAGTTTTTTATATAGATATTGGAATAAATCTACATTCCTTCTCAAGTCTTATTTAATAACTGCCGTGGTGGTTTTGATGATTATAACCAGCTTAGGAATATTTGGATATTTAACGGGTGCATATCAACAATCGGCGATAGAAAATAAAATAACTCAAGACAAGATTGTAATTTTTGAGGATCAAAAGAAATACTCGCAAGATAAAATTCAAACATCAAAAAAACGAATTGAAAATGTAACCGTATTACGTAACAGTCAAGAGTTTCGTTTAAACGAAAGTATGACAAACATTTTAATTGCAAGAAATCCAATTCAATTGCGTCAAATACAACAACAAACTTCAGATTTTATTGAACAAAGTCAACATGATATTGAAAATGAAAATCAAAAAATTCAAAAAAGTATTGATGAAGTTCAATCATTTGATAAACAAATATCAGAGTTAAAACTACAAAGTGGAAGCAAGAAAGATGTTCAAACTTTTAAATTTGTAGCCGACGAATTTGGGGTAGAAATTAACAAAGTGGTAAAATGGTTTATTATTGTTATTATATCGGTATTTGACCCTTTGGCTGTGTGTTTGTTGTTAGCATATAATACAACATTGACACCCGCAAATGTGATAAAAGAAACTGAAAGTGTGGATAAAATTGTTGAAGATGCAAAAAAAGAAGCAACCGAAGAAGTTCAAAAAGAAACCATTTTTAATGATATAATTAGAGAAGTTCCGGTTGACAGAATCGTTGAAAAAGAAGTAATTAGAGAAGTTCCGGTTGACAGAATCGTTGAAAAAGAAGTAATTAGAGAAGTTCAATCCGCACCGCATAAAACAGGTTATTTTAGTTTTTAAATTAAAATTAAAGAAATTTCACTTTTTAATTGATTTTTCCAATTCAATGACTATATTTAGATATCAGTTAAAATTATATATATGGAACAAACTGACATTAAGGAAGTTATCAAATTATTAAAGCAGTCTCAAAAATTAGAAGACTGGGAAATGGTTGATGAAGCTATTTTATACTTAGATGATTATCTTGATCACGAAGACGATGATGGTGAGGAATAATTAAACTATGGTAATATCAGTAATTTTATTAAGCGTTATCTTGGCAATATCACTATGTGTCAATTTGTATCTCGCGATGTCACTTGACCGCAATTTTGAAAAGATAGATATCTTGGAAAAATGGATATTAGAATTTAGGAATGATGTAGATGTTACGCACCGTAAGTTAAAAGAAGTAGATGACAAGCAAATGTTTCAGAAGGATGATGACGTGGGTTTTGTGTTTTCGGAAATTATAAAGTTGATTGAAAAACTCAACAAAAGGATTGAATGAAAAAAAGAAAAAATAAAAAACAAGTAAAAATTACCAACTCATCCGTTAAAAGTCCGAAATTGCCAATTAAAAAGAAGAGTTCCCCGAAATTTAATGGCATTGGAATTATCAAAGATAAACCCGTCGTTTCAAAAGAAAAGACGAAAAGTAAATCTAAATTGGACGTGTCTAAAAAGAGTATAGTTATAAAAAAACCAACTATAATCGTCACAGAAGAAGTTGTACCTAAAAAAACTTCTACTAATAAAATGTATTTCACGGAAGAAACGGAACGAAATATTATTTTATATAACAAAGAAGAAAGTCAAGAAGTCCGCAATGAGATATATAACAATTCTATCAGATATGCAATTGAGAAATTGGTAGAAAACATTTTCAACACTTTCAAGTTTACATATTTTGATAATAGTCCATCAGAAATCAAAATAGAAACGGTGGCACATTTGGTAGCAAACATGCACAAGTTTGAAGAGGGTAAAGGAAAAGCATTTAGTTATTTTAGCATAGTCGCAAAAAATTATCTGATTCTTCATAACAACGGCAATTATAAGAGATTCAATCAACACGTAAGTATTTCGGAAACTCCGGATGCAACTACAGTATGTTTACAATCGGAAGATTCATATCATAAAAATATTGAATTGTCAGAATTTATGAAATTGATGATTGAATATTGGGAAAAGAATGTTACTAAAATCTTTACCAAAGAAAGAGATCTTAATATTGCGAATGCAGTTATAGAACTATTCAGAAATGGAAATCGTATAGAATCATTTAATAAAAAATCTCTATATCTAAATATCAGAGAAATTTCATCTTGCAAGACACAACAGATTACTAAAGTTATCAATAAAATGAAACAATATCAATCTATTATAGTCAAATCATATAGGAATCGTGGTAATCTACAACCAGAAACTTATTAACAAAAATACAATCTGTGTCATATATATAGATATATGGATTTAGATTTTGAACTTTTTAAGGGTAAAAAATATTCTTCGGTGTTGAAGGATATTGTTGTAAATTCCGAAGATAAACGGAATCAAATTGATATATTAATATCAGATTTGAGAGGAATGATTAAAACTGCAAACGATGCGATGGTAATTGTTCCAATGATTAAAGATTATTTGGACGTTGGTGTAAGAAACGATGAACAACTAATAAAACTTGCGGCCATCGTCCAAAGAATTCTTTCAAGTAATGCCTCCCCCGATGAAAACGGAGGAGGGTTTGCACTAAGCGATGATGAACGAAAACAACTCATGGAAGAAGCAGAGAAGATTACCAAAGAATTGAACGCCCCAATTAAAATAGTAAAACAATAATATGTACAGAGCCAACAAAATTGGAAATTCATATTCTCAACTGAATAGTTCCACTTATTCTGGAACTCACACCGAGTCAGATTTTTATGAAATGGAACCGGGTATTGTTCTTGACATTATTCTTGATGACTCACATCCTATTTTTAAATCTCCAAATAACTACCCATCAATAAATCCAACCGATTGGCCAGATGATGTTTCTGGTAATCCGGCATTGCAAACAGATAAAAATTTTACGTGGATAGGACGTGTATTGGTTCGTCCGTTGATATCACAACAAGGTGCAGACAAAGAGAAATTGACATGGGCAATTCCTTTGGAAAATACCGGGATAGTAGAATATCCACTTGTAAATGAAACGGTAATTTTAGTAAATTACTTTAATACATTATATTATTCTAAAAAATTAAATATAAAGGGATTTTTAAATAACAATGTAGACTTTAGGAAGGAAAAAATTTCTGGATTAAATTCTGGAAATAGAGAAATTGAAGTTTCAAATTCCGACAAGACGACTCCGTATCAAGGACCACTTTCTTATACGGTTTCAAAAAAATACAAAAATGTGGATAATGTCGGAGTAATGGGAAGATATTTTTGGTCAAATAATAATATAAGATCCATAAAAAAATATGAGGGTGATTCTGTAATTGAAAGTAGATTTGGACAAAGCATAAGATTCTCCGCATATGATTCAAATCGTCAAAATGATCAAAGTTCTCCTCAATATAAGGATTATGTAAATAAAGATAAATCAAAAAATCCAAAATTTCCGGATTCAATAACCGGCGGCGGCAATCCTATGATTTTGATCAGAAATCGCCAACGCCCAATAAAATTGGATATGTCGGAAAAGAATACCGGAGGATTTGTATCAGAGGACATTAATAATGACGGATCATCAATTCATATTACATCTGGATTGACAGAATCCTCATTCGTTCCTACAATAAAAAAGACAATATTTCAGGAAGGAAAGGAGGAAATCTCCACATTTTCTCCAACTGGATGTTCATCTTTCAAATTACCAAAACTCGTCGGAGACCAAATTGTAATAAATAGTGACCGATTGGTTTTTAGTAGTAAAGCAGAAGAAACTCTTCATTTTAGTAAAAAGCGATATGCAATTACTACTGACAGCGAATACACAGTAGATGCACAAGATCAAATTGTAATTACATCCAATACAAAGACAGTATTAAATAGCCCGGCAATTTATTTGGGGGAATATGACAAAACAAGTGAACCGGTCGTGCTTGGACAAACTACTGTTGATTGGTTGTATGATTTATGTGATTGGATCTTAACTCATATTCACGGGCACGCTCACATTCATCCACATCCACATATACATGCACATCCACATGTTCACATCGATCCACCTGCAATTGCTCCCATACCTTTATATGTCGGTGTAGGCGAAGGCGCGGGGGTTACGAGTGTAGGAGGAGGTGGAACTAATATTATTGCAGGAGTCGGTGGTGTTGATTTAGGACCAGTTTCAATTGCAAACACATCGGATCCGATAAATACGGTAAGTGCAGACCCAACCAATACATTAAATGCCAATCCGTATCAAACTCAAATATCTGTGCAACAAGAAAGTTTAGTGGCTTTACGTGATTCTTTAGAAAAAATTTTAAGTAAAAGAGTATTTGTGACGGGAGGTGGATATGCACCCGGTAAATACGCAGGATCATTGTTGAAAACTAAAATAAATACTTTTAGTGGCGAAGGAGTTCCTGGTGGTTATTTTGGTAAAATTAGAGGATCAAATCCAACTCAAAATATATGATATCTTTACCACAACCTCCATCTATAAATATTCAAAATCCGCTTGGAGGAATTTCCAACAGCGTTAATAATTTAATAAGTAGTACGTCTAAAAATATTTCAAATGTACTTCCAGACAAACGTGTTTCTGGTTTGAAATTTGAAAAACCCGCCATAGACTGTGCAAAGTATTCACTTAATTCACTGAAAACGTTACCGATACCTTCCTCAATACCAATTCCCCAATTGGGATTACCTACTGTAAAAGATCTTACTGATAGAGTGGCGCAATTTATACCACCCATTCCCAGTTTGCCTACATTACCCAATGTTCCTACTGTGCCAAATTTACCAAACACTTCTAATTTGCCAAGTTTGAAAGTTCCGGCGTTGTCACAAGTTCCGATTCCGAAGGTTCCTACTATGGATTCTATAAATCCACTGCCGATTGATATTAAAGTCAAAGCTTGGTTGGGAGAACCACCAAAAATACCAAATCTTACTCAATTACGAGCAAACCTACCTAATGTTCCAAAACCCCCATATTTTTGTCCAAAATGCTCTTAATAGAAATATAGAAGAACTAGTTAGTAATATTGTCATTTTATTTAAAAACAGTTTGATAATTATATAGTATATGAAAACAAGTGAATTCAAATCATTAATACAGTCTGTAGTTCAAGAGGAGTTGAAGAAATCGTTACCATTGATGATTCCACAAATTTTGACAGAGATTTTATCCCACAACTCCAAATCCCACGTTTTGGACGAGCACCGACAAATTCAACCGGCTGCGGTTGTTAAAAAACAACCAGTTACGATTAAACCAGTAGAAAATCGTCCAATTAAAAAATACACCAACAACAATCTATTGAATCAGGTTTTAAATGAAACTGTTGGTGGAGTTCCGAGAGAAGGATCGTATGTTTCATTGGCATCTCCAATGTCGTCCGATGTCGTATCACAACAATTCATTAACAATCAATCTGACGGAAATTCAGTTGAACAATTAAATGAATCGGTGATAGTTCCACCGACGCATGTGCCTGTGAACGAAGAACAAACAAAAGTGTTAGCTGTGATGAACAGAAATTTCAGTTCTTTTATGAAAGCAGTGGATAAAAAGAAAACCCAAGGTGGTCTCAACCGTGGATTAATTCAAACTGAATAATATATATGGCATCTAAACCTGCGCTTTTACCAAAATTGTCAAATAGTATTGGTCTGAAACGGACATCTACTATTGGATTGACTTTGCCTTTACAAAAGGGCAGCAATGGATATTTCACACAATCATATGATTCTATTACACAAATAAAATCAAATTTATTGAATTTTTTCAAAACAAGGCCGTCTGAACGACGATTTAATCCGGAATTTGGAACTAGATTGTATAATTATTTATTTGAACAAAACATTGATGGGTTTGATATGATTCTTCAAAATGTAATCCGAGAAGATATACAAACTTGGTTTCCGAATGTATTTGTAAATAATATATTTTTAGATGTTCCAAACACACAAAAAGTAGAAGATGTCAATAATTATATAGTTAGAATAAGTATAGACTTTACATTTAATAATCAAACAAGCAGCTTTTCGTTTAATACAACGAATAACATATAAAGTATGGCAAATACAATACAAAAATCATTTCAACCTCAGAATAAGGATGTTAAATACCTTAATCGGGATTTTAATTCATTCAAACAAGGTTTGATTGAATTTGCCAAAAGTTATTATCCGACGAGTTATCAAGATTTCAGTGATGCATCGCCCGGAACAATGTTTATTGAACAGGCAGCATATGTTGGCGATGTTCTTTCCTACTATATAGATTATCAATTCAAAGAAAGTCTTCTTCCTTACGCATCGGAACGTAAGAACGTTTTGACGTTGGCTAAATATCTTGGATATAAACCTTACGCAGCAAAAGCAGCAACTACTCAAATTGAATTATTCCAACTGGTTCCATCAAAGACTGACGCAGATGGAAATTATATCCCAGATGAATCGTATTGTTTGTCTATCCAACAATACATGCAATTGGAAAATACGTCGGGACAAAACTTTTTGATTGCTAAATCAGTTGATTTTTCCATTGATACATCGTTTTCTCCAAGAGACGTTTCAGTATATTCTAGAGATGCGTTAGGAGTTCCCCAATTTTTCCTTCTCAGAAAAACTACCGACGCATTTTCCGGTAAATTAGTTACGAAAACCGTATCGGTTGGTGCAGCTACTCCATTTTTTCACATTGAATTTGACGAAACTAATATTTTAGAAATAATAGATATTCGTGATAGTAATAATAATAAGTGGTACGAGGTTGAATATTTAGCACAAGAAGTAATTTTTACCGAAATAGACAACAATGAAACCAATGATGGAACTTTTTATGTTTATAAGACTGAGGTTCCCAAGATAATGAAGTCTTTGATGACCTCACGTAAGTTTACAAGAAATATTACCTCGGATAATATGACGTATTTGGAATTTGGTGCAAATACTGACAATGTTGGTGATCAGATTATATATCCTACCGCTGGTGTAGTTGGAATTGGATTGGCTAATATCAGAAATATTGATTTATCTCTTGATAGTAGTAATTTTTTGAAAACCAATTCATATGGTACGGCTCCTTCTAATACTACATTGACAATAACTTATGTTGTTGGTGGTGGACTATCATCCAATTGTAATGTAAATGAGATAGTCCGAATAAATTCATATCAACTATTGAATGATGCCAGTTCGTTGAATCCTTCACAACAAAATTTGTTTAATACAATAAAACAAACGTTGAAAGTCAATAACTTTATTGCTGCGACGGGCGGTGCAAATCAAGAAACCGTGGAAGAAATTCGTCAGAATGCTATCGCAACTTTTGCGTCTCAAAATAGAGCAGTGACCAAGGATGATTATGTTGTAAGAACATTTGGAATGTCGCCCCAATTTGGAAGTATCGCAAAAGCATTTGTGAAATCCGATTCCGATTTGAACTTTGGATTGAAAAAAGATGTAAGTGGATATGTTGATTATAATAATAATGCAACCGCTACAACCAATGCAGTTGAAAATTATTTTAGAAAAGTGAATTATGATATCAGTAATCCATTTTCAGTAAATCTGTATGTTCTTGGTTATAATTCAAATAAAAACTTGACTCCAATAAATGCGGCATTGACATACAATATCAAACAATATCTTTCAAAATATAGAATGTTAACAGACGGCATCAATTTGATTGACGGATACATCATCAATATCGGTGTCAAATTTAAAATTGTAACTTATAACAATTATAATAAGAAAGATGTGTTGGATCAATGCAATCAAACCGTTCAAGACTTTTTTGATATTGATAAATGGGGGTTCTCACAACCAATAAATTTAAGTCAACTTCAATTAGAAATTGCAAAAGTTGATGGAGTACAATCGGTCGCAAGTTTGGAAATTGTAAATCTTACATCGGTTGACGGAAATTATTCTCCATATCAATATGACATATCAGGTGCTACAAAAAATAATATCATTTATCCATCGTTGGATCCGTGTGTTTTTGAGGTTAAATTCCCAACCGTAGACATTCAAGGAAGCGTACTGTAATATGCACACATTTATATATCCATCAAAAGACTCATACATAACTAACGAAACTCGTTATGTTAATAAAAATCTTGGAATTGATGAAATTTTGGAATTGAAATCTGTTCCTCAATTGAATAAAGTTTTGAACTTGTATACAAATGTACCTGTAAGCGGAACATATGCATCTTCAATAAAAAATTATAGTGGGTCGTTCTATGGAACTCTCAGTGGAAGCGATACTTCCATATATACAAAATTTTATATTTCAGGTTCATCTGCATTTACAGCTTCCAATTTTAACGGTGGAGTATCTGGATCTTACAACACAACAACCACTACAGGATCTACATTGAGTGGATTTAGTGGAAGCGTCAGTGGATTTGTAACCGGAAGTTTGACGGGATCATTTAATGGAACATTTTCATATGCATCTGGATCGTTGACATCATTCAGTGGAAGTTTAACAGGAGTGGTATCAGGCACAATGGATGTATATGAACCATATTATACTTACTACAATACTCCCGAACTGAGTAGAATATTAATTAAGTTTGATCTTTCAAACCTATCGTCTTCACTTACGACTGGAAATATTACTACAGACAATATAAAATTTTATCTGAAGTTGAAATCAACTGAAACCAATGAGGTTCCGACCGATTATACAATTTACGCATTTCCAGTGAGCCAAAGTTGGAATATGGGCACTGGTCGGTATTCAACCGGCGGCGATTCTATTGGAGTTAGTTGGAATTATACAAATGATGCAGGAACTGGTGCATCTTACTGGTATGGAACAGGTTCAAACAATTCCTATTCTATTGCACATAACTATTTTCTGACTCAAAGTTTTGCGACAGGTTCATTTTCAAATCAAGGAGGAACGTGGTATTATAGTGTCCCCACTTCATTTGTGCAACCAACATCAAGTGTTAAAACTACATTCTTTAATACATCAAGTTCTACTCCTACATTTGAAACTCAATATTCATCAAGTCTACAAACAAGTTTGACTTCTAGTTTTTCTGGTTTCTTATCATCAAGTTTGATATTGATATTATCAAGTTCGCAGTTGTCAAGTTCAAATTCGTCACAATCATACAATTTTATTAATTCGTTTGCAACGACGACTTATACAAATACATCAGCAAGTATTTCAAGTTCACTTGCGTCAATTAATATATCAAGCTCTGTATATCAAACAGAATATACCTCAAGTATTTTGTTCTTGAATAGTTTGTCGTCAAGTATACAAACAATATTGAGAGATTCTGCGTCATTAGTAACATATACGTCTCAATCATATCAATACATCCGTTCACTTTCAAGTAGTGTCGCACCATCTACCATATATTCGGATTTGTATAATAGAATCAATAACTTAGTGACCGCAAGTGTATCTTCTAGTGTATCATCTTCGTATGTTTATAACGCATATAGCTCATTTTCTTCAAGTTTGGCAAATCAACTTTCAGCAAGTTATTGGTATAGTTCAAGTGGATGTGAATGTGACCCAACCAATCAATCTGCAAGTTTGTCTGCAAGTTTATTTAACCAACAATTCTTGAGTTATATAAGTTCAAGTGAATCTGCTTCTATCATATCAAGTTATAATAATTTATTGGATGCGACATTCTCATCAAGTGTTCTTCAAGGTTTTTCATCAAGTTTGATATCATATTTCAATCAAGACATTTATGATTTACAAGTTTCCACTTCGGCAAGTGTAGCGTCATCTTTGACACAATCATTTGCATCCAAGTTCTGTTCTACATTATCTACTGGAAGTTCTTTGTTATCATCCCAAGCATTTAGTTATACAACGTCTGATATCAATGTGGATGTTACCAATATTGTTAAAGGATGGTTATGTGGATGTGTACCAAATGAAGGTATAATTTTGATGACATCTCTTGAATTGTCCGGAATTGATAATATAAACGGAACCATCAAGTTCTTTAGCAAAGAAACCAATACCATCTATTCTCCATATTTGGATGTATCGTGGGACGACAGTGTATATAACACAGGCAGTATGACTACTTTAAATGGATATAATCCATATACGGTAGTTGTGAAAAATCTCAGTAGAGAATATAAATTCGGATCTTTGATCCGAATCAATCTGTTTGCCAGAGAAAAGTCTCCTTTAAAGAATTTTGTCAAAGGTACTCAACAAAGTCAATATTTGAGTTCAAGTTTGTTGTCATCCGATACATATTATGCCATCAAAGACAACGAAAGTGAAAACATGGTGGTTGATTTTGATGATTATACTAAGTTGAGTTGTGATGGTTCAGTTCATTATTTCAATCTTGATACAACAACTTTGCCAGTTGCTAGATATTATAGATTACTTATAAAAACAACAATCAACGGAGAAGTTAAGATTTTTGATAACGGCAACATATTTACTATTACAAGATGATTATGCATCAAGAACAAATAAACAACTTTATTCGTAATGGAATATATCAATATCAATTAGATACGTTTGGAAATTTCGTTGTGGACGAAAACAATCCTAGCTTTTCTACTCAATATTTGAAGGTTGGATTGTATGATTTTAACTATGATGTTAATAAAATTGAATCCCTTCTTCCGTCTGTAAAATTTGAAGAATTTATTCCCGTGTTATCTACTCCTATAAATGCGAATGTAAATACATCCAACAATTATGTTGAGTCTGTATTGGCAGCAGGTGGAAGTATCAATTCGGTTCCGTCACAAATTATTGCCGAACTTGAGTATACTATACAACAATTGAAGGCTGACCGAGATGATGCAAATACTAAACTAAACAACATTGTTGCAAAATTGACTCCGCCAGCATAATTTTATGAATTTTCCATATCCATTGGTAAGCACATTCACAAGTAGTTTCAATACTGCATCATATTTCAGCGGAGACGATGTAAACAATTACAATCAGAATACAAACAACCCAGACATTTTCTTCGGAAAGTCTGATAGAGATGTTGTTGAATTTTCTTATTTTAACACCATCGGCGAACAAAATGGTTGGGTATATAAAAACCCAAAATCACAATATCTGTCTCAAGTTGGTATCTATAATGACGTAGATAAAAACCAATTTACTTATAACTACCGCAAAGTCAAAACCAATTATATTAATTATCAAAACAATCTTTTGATAGATGTTGGTTCAGATTTATCATCATCAAATGTTTTTGATGGACAACACATTGTATCGTATAATTTTACAAGAACGGTGGCGGGCAGTCAAAGTTATCCTTTGATAATATCAGATATTTCGCCTTCAAGAACCGAATTGAAGTTGATTCCAACTTTTCAAAAACAATCCACTGACAAAAATGTTTTTTATGAAAATCTTCATTATGAATCATTTTGTAGAAAGTTGGTATTAATAGAAGATGTAGTGGAATTAATCGCTACGTCTCTTGATAATTTCAATTGTGAAGATAATTACAAATCGTACTCACAGTCAAATCCATCAGACATCGCGGCCTTTAAAAATACATTTGGATTTAAATTTGATGCGGATGCTATATCATTCATAAACTCAGTTTATGATGGTTCACAAAAACTTCAGTTGGATTTATTCAATAATACCACAATCAAAAATTTGTTCGGTGTTAAAAACTATATCAAATACTGGTTATATACCTATTCAAAAAATATAGTAAGTTTCCAAGAACTCAATCAACAAATTAAATACATAGTTCAAAAAGAATATTTAAATGAACTTGCAATAATTAACGTTTTTAATGCAGACATTACAAACAATTTACAAATTGTTTCTACAATCGTATATGACAATTTTGTACAATCAGTATTACGTGTAATTGAAAACGCATTTTTAAATAAGTTCTATTCCTATTACAAAAACTCATTAAATTTCGGAAGTGGATTAGGCGTTAAATTCATTGATCATTCATTTTCATCAAAAAACGAAAGTGAATCAAAACATATAGAATTACTAGTCAAACTTGATAGTCCGTTGTCTTTTGATTATGCAGTAAAAAACAAATGTTGGATTTCCAATATCAGTATAGCTCCAATTGTTCAAAATGTTATTTTGATGCCTTTGAAGACCGTTCCACAATATAAAATAGGTGGACCTGACTTTTCTGTAAAAATAAACAATGCAAACAAATACGGTTATAATAATATTGACTCATTGGATAAAAATTTATCGGATACGGAGCTGTCTCAAATCAATATAATTGACAAGTTAAAAAATTTAAATATAGATTATAGTAAATTTGAAAATTTTGTAATATTTTCATCTGCTGCTATTAGAATTAAAGTATTTAAGAGTAAACTTGAATCTATAAACAGTACCAATATTCAGATTCAAACTTTATCGGCAGCGGCAACATCTAGTAATACAATAATTTCCGCGTCATATTCATCTGACATTCAATCTCTACAAAATAGCACACTTTCAATTCAAAATTCGTTTGATGGATATGAATCGTATCTGTATACCAATCAATCATTGATACAAGGATCGTTGTCTGATACTAATTCTAATTATCACAACTATATCATTGACGCAGAAAATTACGACATTCAAAACATTGATAGTTTGGTGAATAACACACCAGAATATTTGAAATTGAATGAAGATAATAATGATTATCTATTGTTCTTGTCAATGGTAGGTCATCATTTTGATAACATATATCAATATGTAAAATCTTTCCCAATTTTAAATAGGTCCACATCAAGCAACGATTATCTCCCTGATTTGGTTTATTATATGTTAAAGACGTTTGGCTGGGACACGTCAACTGACTTTGCAAATAAAAGTACACTCTTATCATATGCGACGGATTCATCCAGTATTTCAGCAAAAAATAAGAATGAAATCATTTGGAAACGGATTTTAGATACTCTTCCACAAATTTATAAAACAAAAGGCACGGAAGAATGTATTAATTTGTTGCTATCTTGTTATGGAGTTCCGTTAAACATTTTAACTATTCGTGAATTTGGAGGAAACGATATATTCCAAAGTAGCAAAACTAGTTATGTATATGACGCAAAGTATTATTTCACCAAATACCAATCTGGCACAGAATATGTAACATTTCCATATACATCGTCTGCAAAATCTCTGGAATTTACTTTTAAAACAGAAAAGAGTTATGTTCAAAATCAAAGAATAAATTTAGTAAACAAAGATACTTCTTGGAATCTCTCTTTGTTAAAATCCAAAGTTGATAATTATGGTGATATAATTTTCAATATACAAGATAAGTCAATGAAAATAGAAAATGTACCTATATTTAATGGTGACAGTTTCTATAGTGTATTATTAAGAAGAAACTCAACGTCATCGTTCCTTGATACAAATTCAACCGAAGATTATATTCCTACACAGTACGATTTAGTTGTCAAGTCATATGACGGCGACCGTGAGGTGTTCAATCACTCGTCAAGTATGGTTTTAACCAAAACATACAATCAATCATTTTCACAAGACGGACATTTATATTTTGGAAATTTTCCTACATCAAACAAGAATTTCACCGGATTGTTGGATAAAATCAATTTAATACAAAATCCAATTTCGGATGAATATTTCTCCGAATATTCAAGAAACTATAATTTCTACGGAAACAACGATGTTACTAATACTTGGAATGATCTTATTTTTAGATACAATTTTGATTATCCTATTAATTTGGCGTCATCCAGTATAGTTCCAATATTACCCCATTTGCCCGCCGGACAGTCCACTTTGACTGCAAGTGGTTATAATTTTGTCAATAACAGCGTTACACAATCTAATGCATGTACCTTTTACTCTCAATCTACCTATCCATATCAGTTTGAACAAGTAGATGTTGTACAATCTATATTTGTTTCTCATTATGGACCCAATAAGTTAAAAAATAACAAAATTCGTAAAGTAGAACAAATATTGACATCTGCACCTTCACCGGTTCAAACAGTTTCTCAAAATATTGATGTATTTTCTCCAGATTCAAATTTAATGGGAGTATTTATTTCCCCGTTCAAGGTGAAAGACGATGATATTATCAATTTCTTGGGTGACTATAATGTTATGAACTCGGTTGCAGATCCCGGTAATATTTACCAATCTACATATAAAGACTTGAAATCTTTGAGTCAAAATTATTATCAATATAACGGTGAACCTGTTTTATATCAAGAATTCATGACGTTGTATAAAAATTATATTGACAATTCTACATTTGATTCTATACGAAATGTTGTACCGGCAAGAACTAAACTTTTAACCGGTGTTCTGATTGAACCTTCATTATTGGAAAGACCCAGAATTCAATTGCGTCCACCGACACTCACCGAAGTTAATATAAATGTGGGCGACATTGATACTAAAGATAATATTGCTGCAATTGTACAGTCGTCTGAACAATATTCTTCAACTATTGATGAAAATGTCAGCAGAAATCAAATAAAGCAATTTAATTTGAATCGTGGATATATTTCAAATGATGACAACGATTATTATTTAACTGCATATGTTCAACAGAATGTTCCGTTCTTTGATTATAAACAAAACAAAGTTTGTAGTCTGCGAGAAGTGGTTGACGAACAATATGTTTATATTAATGATAAATTGGAAAATCCTATAAAGATTGCACTTCGTAAAATAGTGGCAGTTTCATCATCGGTGGCTGATGGTGTAGGTTCCCAATATATAACAAATGTGGACGTAACTTCTACAATAACTAACGTGTTGCCGTTCCAACATTTAAGTTATAAAAACAAACCATTATCAAAATTTGGATTATATTTAAATAATGCACCTTTATATTTTCCAAGTAATCAACAATTTACAGATAGTAATTCTAATCCAATTCAAATATCTAATACGACGTTCGGTATAGGAAACATCTATTTAGATAATATTTTTGTAAAATCTCAAAATAGTCAAAACACAACCATAATCAGTTCATATGAAATTACTTCTTCTAACGGAGTCGCATTATCATATTCTCCGGTATTAATTCAAAGTTCAAGTATGAGTCAAAGCATTTTCAACATATAAAATAATAAAAACCGTAAAACTACACTATTTATATACATATGGCATATCTAGATAACAAATCAATTATAGTTGATGCAACACTGACCAAAAAAGGAAGAGAGTTGTTGGCACAAAATGGAAACCTAAATATCACGTCGTTTGCATTAGCCGACGACGAGATTGATTATAGTTTATATGACCCAAATCACCCAGAAGGTTCCAATTTCAACGACTTTGCAATCCGCAACACACCCATTCTTGAAGCTTTCTTTGATGAAACCCAATTGATGAAGTACAAATTGGTTACATTAAATCAAGGAGTCACTACTATTCCAGTGATTACGCTGAACGTTACTAGTATAAATATCCCATATACATTCACCGGAGACTCAATTATATCTCCAAGTACAAACCCGACATACAATACTACGCTTGGATACACGGCTATATTGGCAAATAGTAACGTTGGAACAATTGTTCCAACCATAAATGTTTCTTCTGCAACCGTATCAAATACTGTGACATCTTTTACTGGCGTTTCTGTTGTAACTTCGCAAGTTGTGGTGGGACTACAATTCAAGTTTTTGCCAAATCCAGGTGTCGCACAAACTACGACTACCAACTTAACAATCATAGGAAATGAAAGTGGTGGCAGCGTAACCATTCCAGTAACAGTAACCGTATAATTTTATGCTATTTACCCAATTTGAATCTACTGACATAGTTAATGGAAAAATCACCAGAGTTTCTTCACCTCTTTGGCCGGGTGGTAATGTCGGAGCATTACAATCTTCGTTCTACACCAATCCATATCAAGTTGTAGCTACAGGCTCCAATATGAATGATTTGAAAAATGGTTTGTATTATAACGATGTATATTATGCTGGACAACCTTTCTTTTCCGTTGCATTCGGAAATGCATATGGAAATGGAACTTCTGCTACAGATGTGAGTACCATCCACGCATATCCATCAAAAGTTATATATTCCCAATATAAGAATGTTTTGTTACCATCAACACAACAATCATTTACATTTTTAACCGCATCGTCGGGAACCACCACAACAACAATAACGTCGTCAAATATTTATGTTTTGGCATTTTCAGTCAACCAATATAAAGATAGAATTGATGAAGGTAATATTCAATTTTCTTTGAGTGGCAGTAACGGAATATTCACATTCATTGATGATTACACTCTAACCAATGCAGTCAACGATTCTTACAATATTATCAGTGGTAGTATAGTAAATGGAGTTGCAACCGCATATTCAAGTGGACAATATAATGCTATTGGAAATTTATATCCAAAGGCAGGTATCATAGTATTAAACGCAGATAAATTGGGAACTGTAGTTGGCACTGAATTAACAGGTTCTACAATCAATACGGGTCCATATAAATTAAATCAACAATTGATATTGTCCGCAATTACTAAATGTAACAACAGTTATTTCCAAGTAAGAAAATCTGAATTTTTGCCTTCAAAACAATATTTCGTTCGTGTAAAAAATCAAGAATATAATTATTCTAACAATTCAACTTTTGTAACGGGAAGCACCGGAAAGATTCGTTTCACTGATTTTTATACAAATCCGAGAACTTATATAACCACAATTGGATTATATAATGACAATAATGATTTGGTTGCAGTAGCAAAAACGAGTCAACCAATAATGAAAAGTTTTGACACAGAAGCCTTGATAAAAATAAAATTGGATTTCTAAAAGATCATGATTAAGTCGTTAAAAAGAAATGACATACGATCTACTCCATTTGTTGCCAATAAATCTTGGAATTCTCAAAATCAGATAAATGATAATACAATAAATTGGCAAAGTGGTAGTCAGAGCGGATCTTTGTTTTTAACTTTCTTTGATTATGAAGACGGAACACAAATGTCTCAGATTTCGTCTGCATTTTCATCTGCGATATCTTATCAACAACAAGATGATGATTTTTTGAGATTCCGAATCGGACAAGAAATAACCGGTACAACATTTTATTCAACGTCAAGTAAATATTACAATCAGAGCGCAAATCCTACAAATATAGACGGAACGTATCAATTATTGGTATACAATACCACTAAAAATATGTTTTATAAAGAGACAGCAAATCCTACTCAAATTTTTGGATTGGAATCATTGAATCCAATTGATGTCAACCGAACATTACCAAAACAAATTTATGTATTCAATGTTCCTCAAAACAAGTTCGGTGAAAAAGTAGTACCAAATTCAATTGAAATCAATCACAAACTTTCGGATGGAAATTATACAATAATTGACGATGGAAATAGCAATTTGATTGTAAAAAATACAATATTTACAAAATCCGAAGAATTATAAAATTAAAATATGTACACAATTCACAACGAAAATTATGGATATTCGGTGGCTACATATGGAGATTATGTAGCAATTGGAAATCCTCCTTTTTTGGGAGTCGTTGCGAGTGGGTCTGTAAATGTAAAAAAATATAATTATTCTTCAGATACAAATTCGGATTATATAACTTTATATAAAAAATATAATTCTTCATTTTCAACAAAAGACGATTTTGGTCATTCCGTTTCAATTTATTCCAATGATTTGGCAGTAGCTTCAAGGTATTATACATCATCTACCATAACAGGTTCATCTGTTGACATTTATGATTTATCAACAACTTCTACATCTTCATATTTTTCTATATCCAGTTCATATAATGATGAAAGTGGAAGTTTTGGGGATGTTGTTTCTGTAGGGAATAATGTAATTGCAATTGGTTGTTCAAAAAAATACAATAATAAGGGTGCAGTTTACATATATACCAAAAATGGATCATCTTGGCAATATGCACAAACCCTAACTGGTAGTAATAGCGTAGTTGGTGATTATTTTGGAATTTCTTTAAAGATGGATCCGAGTGGGAGCAATCAATTAATAGTTGGAAATAGTTCATCGGTTTCTCCATACGGAACGGTGTATATTTTTGAATCATCTTCGTATGGGTGGAATCAAAATTCAATTTTAAATGGAGATAATAACTATCAATATAATCTTCCGTATTGTAAATTAATACCATCCAATATAACCACACAAACATACGATAATTATGGATATAGTGTTTCTATATACGGAGACAAAGCAATAGTAGGTTGTCCTAACGAATCTCAATATTATGAATATACAGACTCATCAAATTTAATACAAAGAGGGTGTGTATTTTTATATTATAAGTGCAATATTACCAATAAATGGGTATTTGATAGTAAATTTTACGATGGAAAGTTTGATGTAAATCAACCAATATTAAAAAATAATAAATTTGGGTTTGCGGTTGATTTATTCGGGGATTTTGCAGTGGCGTCGTCATTAAAACTTAATTTTCCATTCAGTACTAGTTATGTTACACAGTCACTAAACCAAGTTCTGTTTGATGAATCAACTTACAATTTGAATACGTCTTTGGGATATGTTTATTTATATCAATATACATCATCTTCTTGGTATCCCCAACAGAATTTGACAAAGATAAAAACACCAGGCAAACCACATACTGTATTTGGATATGATGTTTCGCTGTCAGATAAATCTATAATAGTTGGATCTCCATGTCTGTTGTTAAATACAGATAGATACGTTACAGAGTCAATTTCTAATTATACCAACATACATGGATATTCATATTATTACAACTTTTCTAATTTAACGAATAATTATCATATTGGAAATGTATTTTATAGAAACGGAGAACTGGTTCTAAAAACGTCCGGTTCATTATTTGATAAATTGATGGTAAATGACGGTCCATATCAATATCCGTTACCATATTATAATGTGAAATATAATTCACAAATAACTTTGCACGAAAATCAAATAATTTGTGAAATTGTTCCTGGAGAATTCAATGTCAGTACCAATCCGACTTCGGTATACAGAGACACATTCTCATATGATATAAATCAAGATAAGAAATTTGATTTCCAAGATATAGATTTGATTTTGAGATACATGTGCAATTTAAACTTGGGAAATGAACAGTGGTGGAACGTTATCATAGAAAATGACTATGAAACCAGTTTATTCAACTATTATAGCGGATTACAAAGTGATATCCAAAATGCACCGATATCAAGAACGGTAACAAATTATTTCAGTGGTTCATTATTAACTTCTCAATATTCTACATATTTGAATGGTATCAAATCTGATTTAGATATTGACGGAAATGGGTCGGTAAACATAAATGATATGTTTATATTATGGAAGTATTTTAGTCATCAATTGACTGACAATATATATAAGGGTCTTGTCACCCCAAAATCTACACGATCTAAATATACAGATCTTATAAGTTATTTGGATATTAAAACAAGTAAGATAAACCCATCTTACATTAATGACGAATTCGTTAACTATCAATATAGTTCTTCGGTTGATAACACTGGTTCATTTTTAGCTCCATATGTCACAACTGTTGGGTTATATAGTGGAACAGATTTGGTTGCAATCGGAAAATTGGGAACTCCTATTAAAAACAGTGGAGATTTTCCGATAAATATTTTGGTAAAATGGGATGTTTGACAATATTTATAATAAACTACCTATAATATATGCCTAATCCAATTTCAAGAGACTCTTTGGTTAAAACCTTAGAAGATAGATACAACACTCAATCCGCAGGTGGTTCATTCAATGCTAAAAAAATTGATACTACTGCGGGTGATATAGTTCCAACAGACCGCAATTCGGTAAACATTCAAGATACATTGTATCGTGAAGGTGGTTTCAAGATTAAAGAAACCCAAACCGGTTTTAAAGATGCACAAGGATCTGTATCCAAACAACTCTCTCAATATATAAAGGGATTTAATAATAAACGTTACAAGTGAAATATACTATATATTAGTATATGGTTATATTAGGACTGGATTCGTCTACATCGGTAACGGGTTGGGCATTTTGTGAAAATGGAATAATACTTGA
>Ga0209084_1001033_pt1 | contig 24495 bp, 45 predicted proteins | sample C_130820_MF_Meta_FD_187309 | JGI IMG/M metagenome (GOLD analysis project Ga0209084, IMG submission 187309) | Freshwater microbial communities from Lake Croche, Canada to study carbon cycling - C_130820_MF_MetaG (SPAdes) (version 2) | ecosystem: Environmental > Aquatic > Freshwater > Lake...
TCTGGTAGTTTGTTTATATCTGGTTCATATACATCGTCAGCAGGAAATTAATTGGAGATAAAAATGTCACAAGAAAAACAAACTGATGTTGATTTGATTGAAGCCATTGAAAATGGTTGTATTCAAGTTCGTACTTACACTCGCACCATAGAAGATGGCAAATTAATTAGCGGCGTATTTCATCGCCATGTTGTTGCGCCAGGCGATGACTACAGCACTGAGGATGCCAAGGTTAAAACCGTTTGTGCTATGTTGCATACGCCAGAAGTCATTGCTGCTTACTTAGCTGCACAATCGACCATATAAGGAAAATTTATGACTCAGCCGATTGACATTATCACCCGAGCCATGAAAGACATTGGCGCTATTGCTGCTGGTGAAAATCCAACGGCTGATGAGGCGCAAGATGGTCTGGATATGCTCAACGACATGATTGCACAATGGTCGAATGAAAACATGATGGTTTTCTATCGGACAGAGTTGATTTTTCCAACTGTGCAAAATACTGTGCAATACACGTTAGGGCCAGGCGGGTCTGTAGGCGCTACTTTTACGGGATCAATTGCTGCCAACGTCTTGACCGTTACAGCCATTACCAGTGGCGGCATCACGATGGGCATGACTTTATCGGGAACGGGCATTACCGCTGGAACAACTATTGTGGGATTTGGAACTGGCGCAGGCGGTAACGTACTTGAGGCTGGAACATACACGGTCAGTCAATCGCAAACCGTAGCCAGCACGACTATTCAGGCTTATTACGAACGACCACTGACCATTGAATCAGCCTTTGTGCGAGTTGCCACAATGCAAGGCGGGTCTAGTGTCGCTGGCGGTTATTTGGACTATCCTGTAGCTATTTTGAGCCTTGAGGAATATGAATCTCTTGGCATCAAACAGCTTAATGGCCCTTGGGCAAAGATGATCTACTATATGCCTGCCGAAACCCTTGGCACGGTGTATGTGTTTCCCAACCCGTCACAAGGTGAATTGCACTTGTTCACGCAAACCATTTTTAGGCAATATCAAACCATCAGCGACACAATTACGTTTCCACAAGGCTACAACATGGCTTTGCGCTGGTGTCTTGCTGAACGTTTGATGCCTATGTATGGCAAATCTAGCCAAACGCAAATTGCATTGATTACCAGCTATGCAGCACAAGCCAAGGCTACGATCAAGCGCACTAATATGCGCCCACCACAAGTTTCTCGCTATCCAGATGCGTTGATGATGGGTAAGGCCAAGGACGCTGGCTTTATCATGGACGGAGGATTCAGATAATGCCTGATTTTGGCTTTGTTGGGGCTTCTTATGAAGCGCCATCCATCTACCAAGATGCACAAGAGTGCATTAACTTCTTTTGCGAGATTGACCCTACTAAGCAGCAGGGCGCAAGAGGGGTGGTGGCAATGTATCCAACGCCTGGCCTTGTCAAGATTGCACAGTTATTGACGGCAGAAGTGCGGGGCTTGCATACTCTTTCAAATGAAGATTATTTAATTGCTGTTGCTGGAAATCTTGTTTACAAGATTGATACCAGCTACACAGCTACTCAAATCGGTACATTAACCACAAGTACAGGGCCAGTTTCCATATCCGATAACGTCACTAATAATGGCATGACTGCTTACATTGTGGACGGGGTGAATCGTTATACATGGATTGAAGCCAGCAACACATTTGCAACACTGGCAAGCACAGATGGCCCGTGGCAGGGGGCTACGGTTGTGGATTCTATTGATGGATACAACATTTATAACCAACCAAACACGTTTAATTGGGCTTGTACTGACTTGAGTTCAAGTTCATCTAGCCAAGCCTTGTATGGGTCAGCTAACGGCTTTCCTGACAACATTGTGAGCCTTATTGTTGACCGCAGACAAGTCTATGTACTTAAAGATGTGACTACTGAAGTTTGGACAGATGTAGGAAATACGATTACGGGAATAACGACTTTTCCATTTGCTCGAGTGCCTGGCACGACCGTGCAATCTGGCGTTGGCGCTGCATTCTCTGTGGCACGTTTTGGGACTTCCTTTGCCGCTGTTTGCAAGGACACCCGAGGTGACTCAACCATTGAAGCAATGGTTAATTACGAATACAAGAAGTTTTCTACCCATGCTGTTGAGCAATCTTTAACTGATGAAATAACCCATGATGCGGTGGCTTATACCTACCAAATTGAGGGTCACGAAATGTATGTAGTGACTTTCCCCTCAGTTGGTGAATATGGCTTGACTTGGGTTTACGATGGGTCAACCCAGCAATGGCATAAGTGGCTGTCTTGGGATTCTGACCTTGCCGTTTATAAGCGCCATCGTTCAAATTGCGGATGTTTCTTTAACAATCAATATATTGTTGGTGACTATCAAAATGGCAAGTTGTATTCAATTGAGAATGCGGTTTACACAGAAGATGGCGCAACAATTCGCCGTATGCGTCGAGCGCCGCATATAACTACTGATTTGCAAAGACAGTATTTTGAATCATTCCAGATTCAGTTCCAGCCAGGCGTTGGCTTGACTACAGGCCAAGGCAATGATCCACAGGCTATGTTGCGCTGGTCAAATGACGGCGGTTCTACTTGGTCAAATGAGCATTGGGTAACCATTGGCAAAATTGGTCAATATGCCAACCGTGCGCTTTGGAGGCGTTTGGGCTATGCAAGGGATAGAATTTTTGAAGTAGTGATTAGTGATCCTGTAAAAGCTGTCATAGTTTCCGCTGAGTTGAAAGCAAGCGCAGGGGAAAATTAATGGCAACAATGCCAAACACCAATATCAATATTCCCTATTCGGCGTTTATTGATGAAACTACGGGTAGACCAACTCAGGCGTGGCTGTTGTGGTTGATGAGCCCAAATTTTATTACTGTAAGTCTTGGTTCTGCATTGGCGGTTACTTCTGGCGGTACAGGGTTAACCACTATTCCTACCAATGGTCAGCTTTTGATTGGTAACGGGTCAGGATATACCCTAAACACACTTGGCACTGGTGTTGGTATTTCAGTTGTCAATGCAGCAGGCACAATCACAGTTGCAAATACGGGTGTTCTGTCAAATATTGCAGGCAGTGGCATATCGGTGTCGAGCGCCACAGGTGATGTAACCATTGCCAATACTGGCGTTTTGTCATTCAGTGGCGGCACAACTGGATTGACCCCAGTAACGGCTACAACAGGTGCAGTTACTTTGGCTGGCACATTAGGTATTACCAACGGCGGCACAAACGGCTCTGCAACCCCTACAGCTTACGGCGTTGCCTATGGCACGGGTACAGCGTATGCGTTTACTGCTGCGGGTACATCTAAACAAGCATTGCTTGCCAACACTGGCTCTGCACCTACTTGGACAACCTTAACCAGCGGCTCATCTATTTTGTATGGCGATGGGTCAGGCGGTTTTAGCAATGTCACTATTGGCACGGGAGTTAGCTTTGTCGCAGGCACTTTGTCAGCTACTGGATCGGGCGGCACTGTTACATCTGTCACTGGTACAAGCCCTGTAGTCTCCAGCGGCGGCACAACCCCTGCAATTAGCTTGGCAACTGCTTATGGCGATACCCTAAACCCTTATGCGGCAAAGACTGCTAATTATGTGTTGGCTGGCCCAACAACGGGGACGGCAACTGTTCCGACTTTTCGCGCGCTTGTCTCCGCAGATATTCCAAGCCTTAGCTATGTAACTTCAGTTAGTTTTACTGGCGGCATCATCACAGTTGCTACGCCGACCACCACCCCTGCTTTCACAGTGGCTGGAACAAGCGGTGGTATACCTTATTTTTCCAGCGCAACAACTTGGGCAACCTCTGCTGCATTAACCCAGTATGGCGTTGTTTATGGCGGCGGGGCGGGTGCTGCGCCTGTTTCTACGGCGGCAGGAACTACAGGCCAAGTACTAACAGCAACTACTGGGGCAGCGCCTACTTGGGCAGCGCCAGCAACCAGCGGCACGGTCACAAGCGTTTCTGTGGTGTCTGCCAACGGCTTTGCGGGAACTGTGGCAACGGCTACAACAACTCCAGCAATTACCCTAACTACCAGCGTCACAGGGGTTTTAAAGGGTAACGGCACGGCAATTTCTGCTGCTGTTGTAAACACCGACTACTTAGCACCGTCTGCGCCAGTGACCAAGACCGCCAATTTCACCGTTGCAGATACTGACGTTTGGCTGATAAACAACAAAACAGGGTCAACCTGTACGGTGACTTTGCCAGCAGCTTCAAGTTGGTCAGGACGGGTTTTGCGGTTTTTGAATTACCAAGCGCAAACCGTTGTGTCGGCATCTTCCAATGTTGTGCCTCTGACGGGCGGGGCGGCTGCTACCTCCATTTTGCTGGCAAGCACAGGCGATTCTGCTACGCTGGTATCGGACGGCACAAACTGGTTGATGACTCAGTACATACCAAATAATATCTTGTTGCTGGAATAATGATGAATTACAATCATATTAGTCCATTTGTTTTCATAAAGGAAATATTGTGAACCATGCTGAAATATTTGCCGCCCATGAGGGGCAATTTGATGCAGATTTAGGGACAATCCATCATTTTTCTGATGGTCTTTATGCAAAGCAAATGCGTATTCCTGTGGGATTTATTGCTGGTACTCATGCCCATAATTACAGTCATTTAAGTATTTTGGCAAAAGGTCGGGTAATTGTTCGCACAGATGATGGTGAAAAAGAGTACACCGCACCAGCTTGTTTGGAAATAAAATCAGGTGTTCACCACACCATTGAGGTTTTGGAAAACTGTGAATGGTTTTGCATTCATGCAACAGATGAAACAGACGCAACCAAAGTTGATGAAGTTTTGATTAGAAAGGATACATCATGCCGTTAGGATGGGCGTTGGCTGGGTCAGCCGTTTTAGGTTACATGGGTTCGCAAAACCAAGCAGGCGCTGCAAGAGATGCCGCTAATACACAGCTTCAAGGCACGTTAGCAGCCGCACAGCAACAGCGGGAAATGTTTGACATTCAAAACAAACAGCAAGAACCCTACCGAGAGGCTGGCTATGGTGCGTTGAACAAAATCAACACAATGCTGCCGCAGTTTACAAGGACTTTTACACCTGAAGATTTAACTGCCAACCTTGCCCCTAACTATGAGTTCATGAAGCAGCAAGGATTAGGGGCGACTGCTCAAGGTGCAAACGTTTCAAGCCCAGGCTCAAATGTTGATCTTGCCAAAACTATGTTTGCTGAAAACTATGCAAAAGGCGGCTATCAAGATGCACTTACAAATTTTCGTAATCAGCAGACTGACATTTACAATAGGTTATCTAACTTAGCTGGCATTGGTCAAACAGCCCAAGGCCAATCGCAAAATCTTGGTTCTGCAACAAGTACCAACTTGGCTAACCTTGCTACTGGTGGCGCAAATGCTATTGCTGGCGGTCAAATCGGATCAGCTAATGCACAAGCTGCTGGATTGCAAGGAATTGGCAATACAGCAATGATGTATGGAATGTTAAGCCGACCAGCAGTTCCATTAAATGTTTAAGGTATAAAAATGGCAGACATCAATCCAATCACACCTGTTGCTACTGGAATACAGCCTGCGCCACAAATGTCACTTGGTGACATGATGAATTTTGCCCGTCAAGGACAAGCGTACCAGCAAGCAGAACAAATGAATCCGCTGGCCTTGCAACAAGCTAAACAGCAAGCTAGAACGGGTCAAATTGCGTTAACTGTAGAAGAACAAAAAGATATTGAACGTAGAGCAATGCAAACGTTTTTTGCTGAACCAGCTAATTTTCAAACTGATGGGCGTATTGACATTAACAAAATAAACGCTGCTGTTCCTAAACTTGCGCCACTTACTGGCCCTGATTACGTCAGCAAGATGAGTACGTTAAGCACTGCCCAAACCGAAGCGTTAAAAGCCAAACAAAATTTGACTCAAGATCAACGCCAATTAGTTGGTTCTACATTAGGTTTGCTTGGTCGTGCTGGCGTAAATGATCCACAAATAGCAATAAAAGAATTGCGTATGTTGTCAGATCAAAATCCTGACAATTTGGACTTGAAAAACTTGATTGAAAAATCTTATGTACCTGTTTTCACGGGTATGCAAGCAGGCCCACAAGTAGCTGATGCGCTGGTTAAATCTAGTCAAGCTATGCTAACACCAACACAACAACAAGCAACATTTGCACCGCAAGCAGGCACAGTTTCTACTGGTGCTGAAATTAAGCAAACAACGACAACGCCTAGCGTTGGCACAACAGCGCCAAAGATTGAAGTTGGTGGAACACTGGCATATTCTCAATTGCCGCCTGGCAGCCGCATGACTGATACAGGCACAAAAGATTTGAACAATAATTCAATTTTCAATGTGTTTGATGCAAACGGCAGGGCAATAGGTCAAACAACTGTCCCTGCTGGAGTTGATGTTAGTCAATTGCCAGGCGCTGCACCTACGACTACTCCACCCGCTAGCGCTGCAACAACTGCGCCCGTGACACAACTACAAACTAATGCTTTGCCAATAGCTGCCGCTGCACCTGTGCTTTCAAATGCACCTGTAAGGCTTCCAGCAGGCCCAACAGCGGAAACACAAATCAAAGCGGGTACTGAGGTAGCGCCAGGTATGAGATTGCCTTATACCGTCAGATCAGCAAGTCAGCCTTTTATTGCAGAACAAAGTGAAGAAAAAGATAAAGCCGCTGGCGCAGACTATCGAAATAATTTAGTAACTGCTCAAATGGGTTTGACGCAAGGTCGCCGTAATGTTGATGAAGTAATTCAGCAAGCCCAAAAGATTGGTCAACAGCTTTACTTTGAAAAAGGCGGCATACCAGGCCAAATAGAGCAAAAGATTCGCAACGCTATTGGCAGTGATCAATACGATATGCTTGCCAAAGACTTGGCAAACATGGCTATTACCAATTCCAAAGCAATGGGTTCTGTTGGCGGTACTGTAGCTGGCTTAGATATGGCGGCAGTTGCTAACGGCACGACCAAAGTGCCTCCTGATGTTTTGGTCAAGATTGCTCGTAGAGTGCAATCCGATCAAACTAATCTTGATATGCAAGCTAATGGCGCACAGAAATTTTCAGAAAAATATGGCGACAACAACATGAAAGCATATCAGCAAGCATGGAATGCCAATGCTGACAGTAAGATATTTGAAGCCATGAACATCACACGGGATGAAGCCGATCCTGCAAAACAAAAAGCTGAATTAAATCGACTGTTTCCAAATCCGAATCAATACAAGGATTTTCTGAAGAAATATCAGAACATTAAAAAGCTGTCTGAAACTGGGAGTTTGTAAATGGCTGATGTTTTAGAACAATTCTTTGGTGGGTCAGTTGCTGCACCACCTAAGCCAACTGGCGGCAAAACCGTTGCATCTGATATGCAGTCAAAGCGGGATCAAGATGCTCTGGCTATCATTCAACAAGAATTAGGCGCAGCGCAAGGCAGGCTTGCATCAGCTACTGATCCGCAACAAAAGATGATGCATCAGGCCGACATTGCTGCACTGCAACGAGAGATTGCCCGTAAATCTAAAACTGCAATGCCAGCACCCGCTGCGCCTGCGGCACAAACGACACAAGCAGCGCCAGCCGCACCTAGTGATCCGCTAGAAGCATTCTTTACAGGTAAGCCTGTTGCCGCACAACCCGCTGCTATTGCCCCAACAAGTACCGCTGGCGCTGGCCGTGGTTCTTATGAGGGATATAGTCAAGCGGGTGAAGCTGGAGGTAAAGTTAAGGCTGCACCTATTACTCTACAAGGTGCAATTGACCAGCCAAGCACAGCAGTGCGCCAGATATTTGGTAATGTGTTGAAAAAGGGCTTTGAAGCCCGTCAGCAATTGGGTGAAAGAACTGCTGGCGCAATTGATACTCTTTATGGTGCTGTGCCTGCTTTATATGGTGCTGGTGTACAAGCATTGGCAAGAACAGCCCAAACGCCTACACAAGCAGAACAAACAGGGCAAGCCGCAGCAGCCACAATCAATCAACCAATTGGTAAAGCCGCTGGCATTACGGGCAAGGAAACATACCAGCAACCTTTGGGCGGTATTACTCAACCTATTGCTGAACAAGTTAATAAGATGTTTAACGTGCTTGGCATGACACCAGAACAGATTTCAGAAAAGACTGGAATTCCTGCACCTGACATTAGAAACATGGTTGTTATTGGTTCTGCTGCATTGCCGCAAGCTGTTAAAGAAGTTGCGCCTGTGGTTGGTAAAGCAGTGCAACCCTTGCGACAAATGGCGGGTGAGTTGGAAATTGTCAAGCCTGGTCAATTAAGTAAAGCAGAAGCGCAAGCACAGTTTGAAGCCCGTCAAGCACCAGCGGGTAGTGCTGGCGCAGCCGCGGTTGAACAAAATCCTTTTGCTGGCAAGATTACTGGCGAAGAAACAGCCAGAGGTAATGGAGTAGGTGCGGTTTTTCCACAAGTCAAACTTACAAAAATACCTAAAGATGTACCTGTTTCTGAACAGCAATTGAGATCACAATTGTTTCAAGAAGTTTTGCCTGATTTAAAACCAAGGCCAGGCGTTGTAACTGGTAATGATAATTTGCTACGCAATGAGCATGGTTTGGCAAATATGGCTGAACCATCACCATTGGGATTAAAGTTAAAAGAACAAATTGCTAATGAACAAGTTGGATTTTCTAATTATGCTCAAGATCGTGTTAATGCCACTGGTGCAAGATCAACATTTACAAATGATGAACAGCGTGGAAATTTTATCAATGATGTAGCGCATGGAGTTGATCGAGATGATATGTCATCATCAAGTTTGACAGGATATTTAAATCAATCCAAAAAAGAAATTTACGATTCTGCTCATAAAAATATGGGCGATAACCGAATTAACACTAACCATGCTGATTCATTTTTTGGCAATGCTCAACAATTAGCAACTGCCGAAAAAGATGGAACTTTGGGTTTTTTAAAAGGCGCACAAAAAGAACTTGAATTGGCAAAAACAGTAGGGTTTGAATTACCTGATGGAAAAATAGCGCCTGCTGGTTCTGTTGCGTCTTTTAATGCTGTTATCAAAAGCAATAATGCTTCATGGACTCCAGAAAGAGCCAATACTATTCGAAAAATTAATCAAGCAATTGATAAAGATATTGCGGCTGTGGCTGATCCTGCGTTATACAAACTTGGCGACAAAATACATCAAGTTGAAAAAACTATTCTTGGGTCAAATGGATTCAAAAGATTATTTGGTGAAGTTGGAGAAAATGGAACTGTAACTTCAAAAGTTGCGCCCGAAAAACTTTTATCATCATTAAATAATTTGCGTAAAGATGAATGGCGACACATTCGTGATACTTTTAATGAATTAGCCAATGGTCGGGTTAGAGGTGCGCCAGAGGGTTTGCCGCCAGTACCACCTGAGTTGCGTCAATCTGCCGCTGCCGCCGTAGCTGAAATGGACGGCGCATTAGCCCGTGAAGTTTATAAAGCAGGCGCTACAAATGTAGGTGAATGGAATTCAAACGCTGTAAACAATAAATTGACTTCTATTGTTGGCGAAAAGATTTTAGAAACATTTCCCCCTGACGAAATTCGCAAATTTGGCGCATTAAATTATGTAGGTCAATTTACCCCTGGCTTGAAATATGAAGGCGCTGGACAACAAACAAGGCGTATTAGTTTGCTAGAAAAAAGCTATCCATCAGTTGGTGCGACTGTTGGCGGTGCTTTGGCTGGTGTTTTAAGTGAAAATAGTCCTTTAGCAATTGGTGGCGGCGCATACGTTGGGCGAGATATAGGCGCTAGATTGCAAGCTAAAAAAGCTGTAAAAGAAGAAGCCAAAGCCGTTAGAAAAATGGAAAAAGAAATGGAAAAGGCCAAGGCACTTGGTCAGCAAACAGGCAAAAACAAAATACAAGATTTGGGGAAATGATGGCGACACCTGAAATTGACTTAGTTAAGTACGGCGTTCTTTGGCAAAAGGTTGAAGATTACGAGCGCCGATTTGACCAAATGGAAACCAAGATTGACAAACTTGAATTATCAATTGAAAAGCTAGTAGCACTGGCAAATCAAAGCCGTGGCGGGTTTTGGATGGGTATGGCGCTGGTATCTGCTTTATCGTCTGCTGTGGGCTATATAAGCCATTGGGTAGGCAAGAATTGATCCAATCAGTTTGCTCATTGCTGCAAATTCCTGTGTCCAAGGAATTACCAAGCTGTGCGATTTGTACAAGCAAAGCAAAGCCAACTTCATCAAAATCAAGTCCACTGCTGAAGAAATTGCCACAGATGCCAAAGCAGTCAGATCATGGTGGCAACGATTGTTTGGATCAGCGCCAGCCTCAATCAAGCCTGTGGCGAAAAAGGAAAAGTTTGTTAACTACAACGAAAGCCAAGCAATGGCAGACATCGTTGCCGAACTAACAAAATTCTGGACGCTGCAAGATCAGTTAGGGGAGTATTTGAGGGCAGAGGAAGCAAAAGCAAAAGTCTATGACCCAAACGTCACCAATGCCCAGCAGATGCAAACGGCAATGAACCGCATCATGTGCCAACAAGAAGCTGCAAAGCTGGAGGTGACAATTCGTGAACTGATGGTGTACGAAACCCCTGGCCTTGCTGACCTGTACACCCAGACGTATGAGATGCGCGGCGTGATCCGAGAGCAACAGGAGAAAGCTAGACTTGCAAACCTTTCTCAGGAAAGACAAACGCAGTGGCAACAACGACAAGAGGAAAGAAACCTACGACTAAAACTGGCGGCAGTAGTAGTGACTTCTATATTCCTCCTGTACCTGTGGCTGTGGCTCGTCCTCGTCAATCGTTGGGGGAAGACATGATGGGCTGGGTGGCCGCTGTGTTGCTCGTAGGGCTGCTGTTGCCCTTGGGCGCAATGCTGTACATGGACATCTTGCAAGCCAAGCACGAAGTCAAAGCGCAAGTGGAAAAAGTGGAAAAATTAAGGCGTGAAATTGAACAGAAAGAACGGGAGAAATAATGTTACCAATACTTGCATCACTACTAGGTAGTCTTGCCCAAAACGGGTTAGGGTTGCTCTCCAGCGCAATTCAAGCCAAAGGCAAGGAAGTGGTTGAAAACACCTTGGGCGTGAAAATCCCTGACGCACCAACCCCTGAAGATGTGGCAAAACTGCGCCAGCTTCAATTTGACCATGAAGAACGGCTACTTGAGCTTGGTATTGAAAAAGCCAAGATGGATTTAGCTGAACTTGATTTGCTGGCAAAAGCCGCGCAGAACGATGCTGACAACATCACAGACCGATGGGAAGCAGATATGGCATCTGACTCATGGCTGTCCAAGAACATACGCCCTATGAGCCTTATAGCGATCTTTTTGGGATATTTCCTGTTTGCCATGATGTCTGCCTATGGTCTAAACGCCAATGAATCCTATGTGACCCTATTGGGCAACTGGGGAATGTTAATCATGGGCGCTTACTTTGGTGGAAGAACCGTGGAAAAACTGGCAGAAATGAGGAAAAAATGAGCTTAAACACCGAACAAGCTGCATTCTTGCTGGATGCCTGCAAACTTATTCAATACGCCACAGAGCAGGGTTTCACGGTTACTGGCGGGGAATTGTCCCGTACACCTGAACAACAGGCTATCTACTTTAAAACAGGTCGATCCAAGACTATGAACAGCATCCACTTAAAACGCTGCGCCATTGATTTGAACTTCTTTAAGGATGGAAAGATTATTTGGGACAAGGCAACTATTGAGCCGCTGGGTCTATATTGGGAAAGCCTACATCCTAAAAATCGGTGGGGCGGTCATTTTTCTAATCTGGTGGATTGCCCTCACTTTGAGCGTAACGTCTAATCTGCAAAGATGTATAGCAGTAAGACAGCGCCAGCAACGCCAATCAAAGCGCCAACAAACAAAACTAGGATGGTGACAATTATTTCTCCCATTTGGCGCATAACTCCTTAACGGCTTTGGATTTACGGGGCTTGTCACAGACTTTGCTGATTGATTTGTGCTTGGCTTTTTCCCGCAATTCAATGCTTGTCAACGGTTTTAACGTGTCTGGATATAGCCCATGCCAGCCTGTAACGCCCATCACCGCAGCCAAAACAAGGCGGTCAATCACTTGTAAACCGCCACTATTTCACCGCCAAAGTTTTTTTGAATCTCTTTGGCAGGCTGCTCTGTCCAAAAGAATTTAGCTTCGTGGTTTTCTTTGATCCAAACATATCCAAATGGTTTCATGCGTAATCTCCCTCCTCAGTGTGTTCTGTTAACCGTTTTTGCAGACGCTGGATGCGTTGCTCGTTGTACTGAACAATTGATCTGGCATATTCAACGCCTGATTCGGCCTCTAATTTCTTTTTGTGCGCTTCCCGTAATTCAATGGCAATGATTTCCCTGATTGTTTTGGTGCGGGTGATTTCCCGTAGGAATTTACTTGTTGATTCTTTTAATGTCATGTGTTGCGTTCTTTAAGTATGCTTTCTGCCCATCGAGCGCCAGCAATAAAATCAAATATATGAGTTTTTGGCTCATTCATGTCTTTATCAATTAGCCCTACCCATGTGCGCTGTGGGTGGGAGTAGAGAGGGCCAGCAATAGGTTTTCCTTTAACCCACAAAATTTCAGTCTTTGAATAAGACTCGTCCCCTTGTAGCGGCCTGACTGTGCAATGCGCCACAGGCTCTTGGCTTTCCAACTCTGCAATCAGTTGTTTGCCCGCTTGGATGGCTTCTTGCGATTTTTTTTGAACCCCAAAGTTGTCTATAGAAATTGCAGATAACTTCAGAGCTTCTACCATTTGTTTTAATATTTCAATCATGCTTGCTCTTTGATGCCGTGGATAAATTCAGCGTCTCTAAACCCCAATTGGTAAACATTTTTAAATTCAATTCCTGGGTAAAGCCAATGTTTGCTGAACATTAAGTCAATTTGATCATCCGTCAACGGCTTGCGCTGTGGTGGGTGGGTGTAGAGAGGGATTGGATTTTCACACTCGTCATGGTGTGACTGCTCACAAGGCTCGCCATCAAACGCACTGCACATCCACGCCACAGGCTTTTGGTTTTCCAACTCTGCAAGAGCTTGATTTAAAGATGCGATGGCTTTGTCGTGCCTTTCACACCCAGCATCATCTAACTTGTAATTACCGCAATGATTTTCCAACGCCTCAAGCGCCTGTTTCAATACTTCAATCATGCTTGTTCTCCTCTGGCTCTGATTTTGGCGGCAATTGTGCTACCGATAACGCCAAAGCTGTGTTCAGCAACCTTTGCACAGGCTTCACGTTCTTTGGCAACTGCCTCGTAAATTTCAACCGCTGTTTGGTCTTGCCATTTCTCACGTTCTTTGGCGGTTGCAAGGTCATAAAAATTTCTCAACGCTTGATGAAAAGAAACATTGATGTCTTGATAAAGACCAGCCTGTCTAGCCATCTCAATAATTTCATCTTGTGTCATATCAACTCCCGCTGAATAGGCATAATTTTCCATTCACGTTCCATGCGCCCTGACTTGGATTTAACAACCTTGCCCGTCAGACAAATTTCCCCGTCACGTTCTAATTCATGCAAACGCCTGGCTACTTGCATGGATTCCAGCCCCGTCTGTGCGGCAATGCCATCTTTACCCTGTGCGCCGTGCTTAGATAAGCAATCCACAATGATCTGGGCATGACGGCTGGCAAGGTCTTTTGCAGACCCTGCTGCCTGCCAACTGGTCAAAGGGTCGGTGTTTCTGACTCTTGGATGCAGCATCATTACCCCTTAAAAGTTAACATCATCATCAGCGGGTAAACCCTTGGGTTCAAATGGCTTAGGGTCGTTTAGATACGCCCAACCGTCCCAGCCGTTTTCCTTTAAGGGAATTACATCTAGCTTGAGCATTTCGCCATTACGGGTTTCAATGATGCTACCGATGCGCTGGTAACGGTTCTTTGTTTGACCGTCTTTATTTGTGTACTGACCAACAATTGCGGAAACTTCTTTTCTGATTTTTGACATTATTTGCTTTCAATGATTTGGTTGAGTTGTTGCACTTGGGATTCGACTTCAGCAAGGAATTTGACAATCTCTGCTTCAATCTCTGCAATGTAGGCATCATCCCGATTAACACGGGTGACAAACAATTGCGCTTTGGCTGGCATTCTGGGATCAAATACAACGTAGTCACAAAATTTTGTGCCAGTACAAGCCATTTGAAATTGCATCTGGGTAAAGTACTTGGTTGGCACTTTGCCTGTTAACAGCGCCTCAATCATGGTTGCAGTATTTGGACATTTGATTTCTACGAGCCCCTCTCCCTCACCTCCCACAAGGCCATCAGGAGACGCACCAGCCCATTCGATTGTTGGATGCGGTACAAAGCCCACTTCTTCCACCATAACGCCTTGTGCGGCCTCATAAGCGGCACGGGCAAACGGTTCTTGATCTGTACCCCACTGCATTGCGGCATTTGTATACGACTCTGCTTTAGTCTGGGTCAGGCGTTCAACCACAAGCTGCGCCATGTAGTTTTCCCTGCTGGTGCTGTAACCCGTCTTTGTTTTAGCGATTACGTCAGCTACCCTGCTTGCGGTTACTTTGCCTAATCTGATGGCAAACCAATCTTCTGAGCGTTGTTCAATTTCCATCTCTAACCTCCATCATTTTATCGGCTTGTTTGTAAGCCAGTTGTGCGTTTTCCCGAAAAGTATCGGGGTTGATTGAATATCCTGTTGCCAAGATGGTTTGCAGTGCTTTGGCTGCGAAATAGTCCCGCAGCGTCATTTTGTCCAACATATCAGACATTTGTTTTCTCCTTTTTAGCTTTTGCAATTCGGTCTGCCTTGGCTTTGATTACCTTAGCTTGCCAAGCCTGATCACCGTCACAGGCGGCGTAAGCTGCGGCATAAGTGGTTTGTAACTCCTCTTTACTGGCGCTGGCATCTATGGCGGCAATGTAATCTGCCATCTGACTAGCATTGACTTTGCTTTCTACTGTCGGGCGGCGGCTGGCGCTGTTACCGTCATCATCTTCGGGTGCAAGCCCTGTAGCTGCAAGCAAGCTGTAACGTCTGGCATAAGTCAAAGCCGAGCCGTAACCCTGTGGGTCTTGTTTGCTTGCGGGAACATGAAGTAACCCGCATTCCATGATTTCGCCAGATTCGTGGATAAACACGGTCTCAACCATCACGCCATCTTTTGATTCATAGGTGCGCTGCATCAAACCTATGCCATTGTCATTTAAAGCCCCAATAACAGCCTCAACGCAATTAGATAGGTCAGCGTACTTAGAACGAAAATGCGGGTTTGTGGAGGTCTTTAAAGCAGGGCCAAACGCCTTTTGTGCTTTGACAAAGGCTGCGGCTATCTGCTTGCCAATTGGTGTTTCTTTTTGGAATGCACGTTCAATGATTTCTTTGGTTTCCATGATGTTTCCTTAGTAAGCGTATTTCGGGCCGCAGGTGACTTCCACCACGGTTTCGACTGTGTAGCCGCCAATTTTGCGTTTGGCGTAAAGGGGGATGGCACGAAGCCCTGCTGTTTCGCATTGCTTTACAGCGTCAATAACTTCATTCCTGCCCATTGGCTGCACTTGTTTGTCAACAATTAAGTCTTGATTGGGTGCTTGGGGTGTTGCGCCTGGCAGACTTGAGCAACCAGCAGAAATAACCGCAAGCCAGCACATAAGTGAATAGGTGATCATCTTCATTCCGAATCCTTTGCAATCAAGTCAAGTTGGCACTGTTTCAATTCCTCTTGGATGTTTTCCAGTTGGTAGATGTATTCCCGCAAGCGGGACTCCAACAGGCCAACATGGTAGGCAAGGCGGTTAGCTGCGGGTTCGCCTCGATATTGCTTTTCAGCAACGTCACGCATGGCTTCAATAATTTGATCAATTGGCATTTATGCTCTCCAGTAAAGAACGTCAAGAATGACCACCACAATGGCGGCAACGGATACGACCCACAAAGCGACTTGTGACCAATCTGTGGGCTTGGTGTACTTTTCAATATCAAACATGGTTTTTCCTTTAAGGGCTTGCGCCCTGTTAATTAAGCGTAAGACAAACCTTGGAACTCAAAAGAATCCGCAAACTCTGGCGCAGCAGATTTGCGTACCTCAATTGAAACGCAACCAATACCGTAACGTTGAGCCAAGTATTCTTTGGCATCGGTGGTGTTGGCAATCACCAAAATTGTGGTGGCGCTGAAATCGGTGGGGAAAAAAGTGAAATCGGTCATGTGACCTCCTAAAAGACCCTGTGCGAAATTGCTGGGGCATGCATTAATTATAAGCTGGCTTAACACCAAGTCAAGCCATTTCACAATTATTTTTTAGGTGGTTTCCCTAAGTTGTTCATAAAACGCCACAACCTCAAATTTGATTTGGTCAAGCTGCGCCAACACGGTTTGCTGTTGTTCAGCCACAGTTTTCTGGGTAGCACGAATGCTTTTACTGATTCCCCAAGTCTTGCTGTAATCTTTGCAAACCGTCCAGTAATACATTTCCCCCTCTTTACAGCTTGCCATTACCGTAGTGGTGATTAAGCCGTTAGAGCGTTTCATGGTGGTAATTGTGATGCGAGTGGTATCGTCCAGCGGAAAGAATGATTCTGCTTTCCATCCAAATACACTTTGAAAAACTTTCATTTTCTTACTCCTTGATGTTTGCAATTTTTTTGGCGTAGGCAATTGCCTGATCCAACATGGTGACGGGATAAATACGCACTGGAGAAACAATCATTTCGGCATCGGTATCTAGCAGGGTTACGGCGTAGCCTTTTTTGGTTTCAGTAACCAAAGAAGCAATGCCATAAAAAACATTTACAAAGGTTGCCACTTGCACAGTGTTTGAAATTTGAGAAATAACCATTTTTTTACTCCTTAGAGGGGGCTTGCGCCCCCGATTAATTAAGCCGCCAATTTGCCTACAGAATTCCAACCGTAACCGTCATCGCCAAGAAAACACACGCTGGCAACGGTCTTGCTGGGCTGTGTATCGCACAGGCTTATGTCCTGAATTTTTTGCATGATTCTTCTTTCTGTGTCGAAATCCAAACCCCGTGCGATGTATGAGCCAAAGCTGCTTTCACACAGTTCAGGCATTTCATAACCGTAGTATTTGCAAACTGCCTGCACAGCGCCCTCAAAAAATGTCATTGAATATTTCCGATTGACAAAGATGAAGTTAGCGCCAAAACTGACATTTACGCCGTTCATGCTGTTGTAGTTGTTGCCTTTGTAATCGGTCATGCCATCAAAGTAGCTGCCCTCAAAGTTGCTGACAACTGCTTTGACTTGGTCAACAGTTGGGCCGTTTACATACTTGACGTTGATGGAAGCGCCCATGCTGTACACGCTGGAAGTGACGCTGAACTTGATGCCTGGGAAAGACTCTTTGAGAGCAGCCCGAACTAATTTTGCGGTTTCGGCGCATGAGAGATATTGAGTAGTTGACATTTTGATTCTCCTTAAAAGACCCCGAACAACTCAGGGCATGGGTGAATATTAAGCTAACTTAACAACCTTGTCAAATGGTATCTGTAAATCCCCTTTAACTTTATAGGGTATTGACTTAAAGCAGTAAGTTGGCTTATCATGCAATGATGGAAAAAGAGCAAGCTATAAAAAAAGCAGGATCAGCAAGAAAATTGGCTGAATTGCTGGGCATCAGTCGAGCAGCCATTAGCCAATGGGGTGCAAACGTCCCGCAGGCACGGGTGTGGCAATTGAAAGCAATTTGCCCTCAATGGTTTGCGGTATAGTGTGAAGCACGGCTACCTTTAGCGGGGGAAAAGACGATTCATCACCGTCCTGCCGATGTTTCTTTTTGTGATGATGACCAATGATGTGAGGTTATATGCACTTTTATCAGTTTCATATTGGCGACTACAAGTCCCATACGCACCACCTTAGTTTGATTGAAGATTTGGCTTTTCGCCGACTTCTTGACCATTACTATTTGCACGAAGCGCCCATTAAACAGCGTGATATTGCCCGTCAAATTGGTATGCGGGACAACGAACAAGAAGTTTTGACAGTACTTAACGAGTTCTTTGTTTCAACTGACAAAGGCTTTGTAAACCCGCGTGCTGATGAGGAAATTGCCAAATATCGCAAGTTTTCAGAGGACGGAAAAAAAGGGGCGCACAAGCGGTGGCATAAGGATAGCAATGGGGAGGCTAATAGCCCCCCTAATGCGACCCCAATAGCAACCAATAACCAAGAACCAATAACCAATAACCAATTAAAACCCTCTATATGTCCACCTGAAGGTGAACCTGACCCACCAAAAAAGTTACCAGGCTGTGACCACAAGGCAGTCATTGAGCTGTACCACCAAAACCTGCCCACAATGCGTAGGGTAGAGGTTTGGAACGAAACAAGGGCTGGATACCTGCGACAACGATGGCGGGAGGTAGCGGCAGAGCTGGCGCAAGCAAACGACATTGATGCCAATAATGTGCTTAACTGGTGGGGACAGTTTTTCCAATCTGTCAGCAAATCCAGATTTTTAACTGGCAGGGTCAACGGCAAGGACGGTCGGGCATTTGTTGCCGACTTGGAATGGATACTAAAACCAAGCAATTTTGCAAAAATCGTAGAGGGAAAATATCATGGCAATAACTAAATTCACCCAGCAAAAAGATGATTCTTTTGATGAAACGCTGCGTTTAATGTGTTCAGTACACGGCTGCCCAAACCGCTGGTTAGTCCATTCTGACGGCGAAAAACCTAAGTGTTCAAAGCACCAATGGCAAAGAACTGAGAAAAAACCTGCTGTCCATAGTTGGCATGAGGTTGGGGAGGAGTTTTGAATGAGCTGGCTCTTTTCGCAGGCGCTGGTGGTGGAATACTTGGCGGCAAACTCCTTGGATGGCGAACCGTCTGTGCAGTCGAATGGGAAGCCTACCCAGCAAGCGTACTGTGCGCCAGACAAAATGATGGCATTCTCCCGCCTTTTCCGATTTGGGATGACGTACAAACCTTTGACGGAAATCCCTGGCGAGGAATTGTCAATGTCGTCAGTGGTGGCTTTCCATGTCAAGACATTAGTGTCGCCGGCAACGGAGACGGACTTGACGGAGAACGATCAGGAATGTGGCGAGAAATGGCACGGATTATTAGCGAAGTTCGACCTAGATACGCATTCGTGGAGAACAGTCCAATGCTCGTTACTAGAGGACTTGAACGAGTCCTTGCAGACCTTACCTCAATGGGGTATGACAGTAGGTGGGGAGTTATATCTGCTGCCGACATTGGTGCAAAACATAAACGAGAACGAATTTGGATTGTGGCTCACTCCGACAGCTACAAACATCTCAGGAAGAAGTCAGGAAGCAATGGAACATCGAATCAAATGGAGAGAGCGTTTGGGCAGAAAAACAGTTCCACCGGGCAATTTAGCAGAACAAATAATGTTGTCGGGGGTAATTCCATGTGTGGACATGAAAAAACCAACCATGTGGGGAACGCCCAAGGCGCAGGATTCACGCCATGCTTTGAGGGACAGAGGCAAGGGGAATCTTGGGGAACAAGTATCGGGTCTGCACAATGGTGGGAAACTGAACCCAACGTGGACAGAGTGGTTGATGGGTTGGCCTCTAGAGTGGACAGACTTAAAGCCATTGGAAATGGACAAGTCCCCCTCTGTGCTGCCACTGCCTGGAGAATCTTAAGTGAACCATGAAAGACTTGTTGCAAACTCAATCCTTAGCCGACTTAAAGACGGTGAAGAATTTAGCCAATCTGTCATCCGAACAGCGCTTATTGATGCAGGAGACCTTGCACCAGACCGAGGCCAAGGATTGGATCAGGCGCTACAAGAAAAAGATTCGGGAAGAGGGGAAAGCCGAGGCATTAGCCTGGTGGCAGAAAATCTTATCCGACTTAGTGAAGCGGCGTGGACAGAAAGCTGCTGATGACTTACGGAGACGCATGAATGAGATACGCAGCTAAGGTGGACAGTAATCAAGATGCCATAGTCAGCACGTTAAGGGCTGCTGGCGCATACGTTTGGATCATTGGTTTGCCGGTTGATCTTTTGGTGGGGTATGGCAACCATACATTCCTTGTGGAAATCAAACGTACCGCTAAAAGCCGTTTTACACCGTTACAACGCAATTTTTTTGAAAGTTGGTGTGGAGGTACTTTGGCAAGGATTGACAGCCCTGACGGGGCTTTAAAAATGATTGGGGTGCTGAAGTGAGAAGCCTTGAGCAAAACCGACTAATGTGGGCAAATCTTGAGGACATTGCCCAGCAAGTGGTTTGGTACGGTCAAAAGCTACCCAAGGAAGAATGGAAAGATGTGTTAACTGCTGCACTGAAAAAACAAAAGATTGTGCCAGGCATAGAGGGTGGGTTTGTGGTCATTGGCGCAAGAACCAGCAAAATGAGCGTGGCAGAAATGACCGAACTGATTGAGCTGTCATCCATGTTTGGCGCACAGCAAGGTGTTAAGTTTCGGGCTTTAGAGGAATAAAAAAGGGGATCGGCACAAGGCCGACCCAAAATAATCACCGCAAGCATTTAAAACGGCAACCAAAAAGAAGTGTATCCATGTTCCAAAAACATCAATATGTAAGGTCAAAAAAACTGCTGAAACTGGTAGCGGGGCTTAATTGCCAAGCCTGTGGGTCGGGCAATATGGTGCAGGCGGCGCACACAAACTGGGGCGGGGGCAAGGGTAGGGGCGTTAAGGCTGACGACAATCTGGTGGCTGCGTTGTGCCTTAAATGCCACTATGAGATTGACCAGGGAAAAGACTTGACCAAGGAGGAACGCCAGCAAAAATGGCTAGATGCCCATCAAGCAACGGTGCAAGCCCTTTGCGATGCGGGGTCATGGCCTACTGATGTGCCTGTGCCTACAATGGATGTGCAGTTGTCTTAGGGGGGTGTTGCAACCCCCCTTTTTTTGATATAGTCCAAGCATGAACGAAGAAGTCGCCGAATTTGTTGCCACTTTGCTGCATAGCAGTACGGTTACGCATTTCATGCACTGGTCTACTGACAGCTTTGCCAAGCACATGGCACTAGGGGAATATTATGCCCAAATTATTGAATTGGTTGACCAATTTGCCGAAGCGTACATGGGTCGCTATGAACAACTTAAAAAGTTTCCTGATGAGTTTCATCTCGAAAAAGACCCCGTAAAGTATTTGGACAACCTCAAAGATTTTGTCGAAGAAGCACGAAAAGAACTGCCTCAAGATTCAGAATTGCAAAATCTCGTTGATGAAATCGCCGATTTGATCAATTCGACTTTGTATAAATTGCGATTCCTCAACTAAGGAGAAACCCCATGAAAGATATGAACGGCAAATACGGCGCTAACATTCCAATGCCCAAAGGCGTAACTTCCTCTGACGGCACTGGCTCACAAGGCAGCGCCAAAAAGAACATTCCGAACGCAGCTACCAATGCTGTGGGCGCAGATAAGAAATTTGACGGCGGTAAAACCAGCGGTGTGGCGTATGTCCATGACCGCAAGTGCTATCAAGACTAATGGCTATTTCGCTGTCCTCATTGATGACGGCGGGGCGACAAAGCCTTAACCCTGACCAGATCAGGGCATCATTGTTATTGCCGCCTGCTGCATCACAAGCACCAGCTACGCCTGAACAATCTGCAAATCCAATTACACAGGCATATCAAAATCGGTTTTTAAACGATTACGAGCAGCTAAAAGCGGAATATCAAGCCCATGAAGAATCCAAGGGCGGCAAGATCATAAACACTGATGTAGCACGGGAAATGTCGCCTGAATACAGGGCTGACCGCACTAAATCCGCTGATGTACACGAGCCAGCAAGTGCTTTCATGAAAAGATATTACGCTGAAAAGCTATCGCAACCGACCCCAAGAGACAAAGACAATACGGTAGTTTTCAGTGCTGGCGGTACTGGTGCAGGCAAGACTACGGCGTTAGATATGTTGGAAGCACATGATCCAGCCCTGGCACGGGCAGAGATGATCTATGACACCAACATGAATAAGTTTGAAACGGCTGACCAAAAGATCAAACAAGCCTTGGATGCAAAGCGCAAAGTGCGGATTATTTACACTTATCGAGACCCTGCTGAAGCCTTAGAACATGGCGCATTGGCACGAGCAGATAGGATGGAGAAATCCAAAGGATCAGGGCGCACAGTACCAATTGAAGAACATTTAAAAACTCACATTGGCGCACGAAAAGTCATTGATGAATTGCAAAAAAAATACAAAAATAACCCTAAAGTTGATATTCAAGTTGTTGATAATTCGTTAGGCAGGGGCAACGCAAGAGCAAGCCAGCTTGACAAGCTGCCTAAATTAAACGAAAATGAAGTCAAAAGGAGGTTACATGAGACCCTTGAACGAGTCAGAGCTACCGGAATCGGTGGGACTAAGCCCATCTCCGATGCCATCTACCACGGCACGAGAGGCAACACCCGCTGAACACAGAGAAATCAGGCGTTTTGAAGGTGAAAACAAAGGTTTTGCCGAGCGAATGGCTGCGGCATTAAATCATGCAGTTATCACTGAAGCTGCAAAGGAAACAAATGTCAGATAATTGTGGAGACTGTCGGTTTTTCCGAAACCAGCAAGTTATGGGCGTATGCCGCCTGTACCCGCACCAGCAAAATAAGCACGAATCTGATTGGTGTGGTCAATTTGAGGCAATAGAAGTGTTGTCTACATACGACATAACCACTGACCAGATTACTGTAGTACCCCAGAAGCGCAAATACACAAGGAGATCAAATGATCAAACCGTTGCGTGACAGGGTAGTGGTAAAGCCGATTACCCGCAATTTATCGGACATAATCTACGTCAACAACAAAGAGCCGTTTAATGAGGGAACAATTGTGGCAGCAGGCCCAATGGTGACTCAGGCACAAGTTGGAGACTTCATCAAGTACGGGAACGGGGATTACCTTAATTGGCCTGTACATCGTATTGATGGACAAGACTATCAAATCATTCAAGAAGCAGACATTTGCGCTGTTGTGGAGGCTTAAAAATGTCAACTAAACCTGGCTTGTACGCCAACATTCATGCAAAACAAGAACGCATCGAGCGCCAAAAGGCTGCGGGTAAAACGCCTGAGCGTATGAGAACGCCTGGTGCTAAAGGCGCACCGACTGCTGAGGCATTTAAACAATCCGCAAAAACGGCGAAAAAGAAATGAAAAAGCACGACAAGCCCATTGAGCACAAGACTACGGGTAAGGGTAAAACCTATAACCCGACAGAAAAGGGTGCTGGAATGACGGCAAAAGGTCGTGCTGAATACAACGCAAAGAACAATGCAAATCTTAAACCGCCTGCCCCCAACCCCAAAACTAAAGCAGATGCTGGTCGAAAAGCCAGTTTTTGTGCAAGAATGGAGGGAGTAGTTAAAAACGCCAAAGGCCCAGCGGAAAGGGCAAAGGCATCCCTCAAAAACTGGAACTGTTAAAGGAACATCATGTCAAACTCAATTGCAACTGGCGTAGCTTACCAAGACCCAGAATTCACCACTTGTTATGCAACCCAAGAAATCGGTTATTCGACCGCTGCTCAAGGTGCTGTAACTCAAGCCACAGACAAATCCACAGGCGTGACTTTGAATAAGTCTGTTGGTCGCATCACAATGAACAATGCGGCATTGGCTGGCGGTGCTGCTGTGTCTTTCATCCTGACCAACAACTTGATTTCAATCAACGACACAATTATTGTGTGTGTTTCTAGTAATACCACTGGTAGCGCACTTGGCGCTTACACCACTTATGTTTCGTATTTGGCTGCTGGCTCTACTTTGATCACATTGCGAAATTTGAGTGGCACTTCATATTCTGAGGCAGTCATTATCAATTACGCAATCATTCACGGTCAATAATAATGCCATTGATCAAATCAATGACCCCCAAGGCAATGAGTAAAAACATTGCCAAGGAGATGGAAGCAGGCAAGCCCCAAAAGCAAGCCGTTGCCATCGCATACAGCGTAAAGCGTGAGGCTGAAAAGGCCAAAAAAGCCAGCCCCAAAAAGAAATGACAGAAACTGCCGATGTACCCGCAAAGCGTCCAGTAGGTCGCCCAACCCTATATGACCCCGCATATTGCGAGACTGTCAGGGATTTAGGGCGCATCGGCAAATCTGTTGAGCAAATCTGCTACCAATTGGACGTAAGCCTTAGAACAATTTACTTATGGCGTGATGCACATGAAGAATTTATGCACGCCTTGGATGATGCCAAGACTTACGAACAAGCATGGTGGGAAGAACAAGCCGCTGCTTACATGGTTGAGAACAAAGAAAGCGATAGGCTGAATTCGACATTGTGGTCAAGGTCAATGGCAGCAAGGTTTCCAAAGAAGTATCGGGAAAGCACAAAGCAGGAAATTACGGGTGCAGACGGTGCGCCACTGCTCACAGGAATTCAGGTGACATTTGTAAAGCCAAATGAGTGATGTTTCAAGTGCCATTGCCAACGCTGAGTTTCCAATCAAGCTGCAAGGCTTATTCCAACCGTCCCGCTACAAGGTAGCCTATGGCGGCAGAGGTGGCGCTAAGTCATGGGGGATTGCTAGGGCGT
>Ga0209084_1001034_pt1 | contig 24493 bp, 9 predicted proteins | sample C_130820_MF_Meta_FD_187309 | JGI IMG/M metagenome (GOLD analysis project Ga0209084, IMG submission 187309) | Freshwater microbial communities from Lake Croche, Canada to study carbon cycling - C_130820_MF_MetaG (SPAdes) (version 2) | ecosystem: Environmental > Aquatic > Freshwater > Lake | place...
GTGTACGAAGTGATCTCAGCCCCACCATCAGAGAACGGCTCAGACCACGACACCGTGACAGAACCGCTCGTAACTGACTCGGTCAGCACATCAGACGGCGATGAAGGAACCGTCGACGGAACAATCGCCGCTGACACATCAGAAGCAGCGCCCTCACCGGACGCGTTCACCGCAGCAACCGTGAAGCTGTACGAAGAGCCATTCGCGAGACCAACAACCGTGCAAGGCGACACAGCGCTCTCGCACACCACATCACCAGCAGCGTTACGAACCACAAACTTCGAGATCGACGCACCACCATTACTCGACGGTGCAGTCCAGGAAACAACCGACTGGCCATTCGCATTCGACGTCGCACTCACTGACGTCGGCGCACCGGGAACCGTCGAAGGGGTCGCAGCAGCAGATGCTGTCGAAGCCGCACCGGTACCGCGAGCGTTCGTCGCCGTCACCGTGAACGTATACGCGGTGCCATTCGTCAGACCCGAGATCGTGCACGGATTCACCAACACACAAGAGACCGGCGTCTGAGCTGTGGTCGAGATGTACGGGGTCACCGTGTAACCCGTGATCGCCGCACCACCATTCGAACCCGGAGCAGTCCACGACACAACCGACTGACCATCCGCATTCGACGAAGCCGAAACCGAGGTGGGTGCACCAGGCACCGTCGACGGAGTCGCAGCAGCCGACGCCACCGAAGCAGCACCAGTACCCGACGCGTTCGTCGCCGTCACCGTGAACGTGTACGCGGTGCCATTCGTGAGGCCCGTGATCGTGCACGGATTCACCAACACACACGAAACCGGAGTCTGCGCTGTTGTCGAAACATACGGGGTCACCGTGTAACCAGTGATCGCTGCGCCACCGTTCGATGGGGCGGTCCACGAAACAACCGACTGACCATTCGCATTCGATGTCGCAGATACACCAGTAGGTGCACCCGGAACCGTCGACGGAACCGCAGCAACAGACGCAACCGAAGCTGAACCCGTGCCACTGGCGTTCGTCGCCGTCACCGTGAACGTGTACGCCGTGCCATTCGTCAGACCCGAGATCGTGCACGGACTCACCAACACACACGCCACCGGAGTCAGCGCAGTCGTCGAAATGTACGGAGTCACCGTGTACCCAGTGATCGAAGCTCCACCATTCGAGGGGGCAGTCCAGGAAACAACCGACTGGCCATCCGCATTCGACGATGCCGACACACCAGTGGGCGCACCCGGAACCGTCGATGGCGTGGCCGCAGCAGACGCCACCGACGCAGCACCAGTACCGCTGGCGTTCGTTGCCGTCACCGTGAACGTATAGGCGGTGCCATTCGTAAGACCCGAGATCGTGCACGGATTCACCAACACACACGACACCGGTGTCTGCGCGGTCGTCGAAACATACGGGGTCACCGTGTAACCCGTGATCGCCGCACCACCGTTCGAGGGGGCAGTCCAAGAAACCACCGACTGGCCATTCGCATTCGACGTCGCACTCACTGACGTCGGCGCACCGGGAACCGTCGAAGGGGTCGCAGCAGCCGACGCAGTCGAAGCAGCGCCAGTACCGCTGGCGTTCGTCGCCGTCACCGTGAACGTATACGCAGTCCCATTCGTGAGACCCGAGATCGTGCACGGATTCACCAACACACACGCCACTGGTGTCTGCGCAGTCGTCGAAACATACGGAGTCACCGTGTAACCAGTGATCGCCGCACCACCATTGCTGGAAGGTGCCGTCCAAGAAACAACCGACTGACCATTCGCATTACTGGTCGCCGAAACCGAGGTCGGTGCACCCGGAACCGTCGAAGGCGTGGCTGCAGCAGACGCCGTCGACGCCGCACCAGTACCCGACGTGTTCGTTGACGTCACCGTGAACGTGTACGAGGTGCCGTTCGTGAGACCTGAGATCGTGCACGGATTCACCAACACACACGCCACCGGAGTCAGCGCTGTCGTCGAGATGTACGGCGTCACTGTGTACCCAGTGATCGACGCACCACCGTTCGAACCCGGAGCAGTCCAGGAAACAACCGACTGACCATTCGCATTCGACGTCGCACTCACCGAGGTCGGTGCACCCGGAACCGTCGAAGGCGTCGCAGCAGCAGAAGCGGTCGACGCTGCACCAGTACCCGAGGCGTTCGTCGCTGTCACCGTGAACGTGTATGTGGTGCCGTTCGTGAGACCCGTGATCGTGCACGGATTCACCAACACACAGGACACCGGCGTCTGCGCTGTCGTCGATATGTACGGAGTCACCGTGTAACCGGAGATCGCCGCGCCACCGTTCGAGGGGGCAGTCCAGGAAACAACCGACTGACCATTCGCGTTGCTGGTCGCGGACACACCAGTGGGCGCACCGGGCACCGTCGAAGGCGTCGCTGCAGCAGACGCCACCGAAGCAGGACCGGTACCCGATGCGTTCGTCGCCGTCACCGTAAACACGTAGCTGGTCCCATTTGTCAGACCACTCACCGTGCACGAAGTAGCAGTGAGAGCAACACACACGTACCCGACCACTGTGAAATAGGAAAGCGCAGCGCCACCATTCGAAGTCGGCGAAGTCCACGAAACAACCGACCTACCATTCGCGTTGCTCGTCGCACTCACTGACGTAGGTGCACCGGGAACCGTCGACGGAACCGCAGCAGCCGACGCCACCGAAGCTGCACCAGTACCGCTGGCGTTCGTCGCCGTCACCGTGAACGTGTACGCCGTGCCATTCGTCAAACCCGAGATCGTGCACGGATTCACCAACACACACGAAACCGCAGACAGCGCGGTTGTCGAAACATACGGGGTAACCGTGTAACCAGTGATCGCCGCACCACCATTCGATGGGGCGGTCCAAGAAACAACCGACTGACCATTCGCATTCGACGTCGCACTCACCGAGGTCGGTGCACCCGGAACCGTGGACGGCGTCGCAGCAGCAGACGCCACCGAAGCAGCACCAGTACCGCTGGCGTTCGTCGCCGTCACCGTGAACGTATAGGCAGTGCCGTTCGTGAGGCCCGAGATCGTGCACGGATTGACCAATACACAAGCAACCGGAGTCTGCGCTGTTGTCGAGATGTACGGGGTCACTGTGTAACCAGTGATCGCCGCGCCACCGTTCGATGGGGCGGTCCAGGACACAACCGACTGACCATTCGCATTACTGGTGGCGCTGACTGACGTCGGAGCACCGGGAACCGCCGACGGCGTCGCTGCAGCAGAAGCGGTCGACGCGGCACCAGTACCGCGAGCGTTCGTCGCCGTCACCGTGAACGTATAGGCGGTGCCATTCGTAAGACCCGTGATCGTGCACGGATTCACCAACACACACGACACAGGAGTCTGCGCGGTCGTCGAGATGTACGAAGTCACTGTGTAACCAGTGATCACCGCACCACCATTGGAACTCGGTGCGGTCCAGGAAACAACTGATTGACCATTCGCATTGCTCGTGGCCGAAACTGACGTCGGTGCGCCGGGAACCGTCGACGGCGTCGCCGCAGCCGATGCGGTCGACGCGGCACCAGTACCGCGAGCGTTCGTCGCCGTCACCGTGAACGTATAGGCGGTGCCATTCGTAAGACCCGTGATCGTGCACGGATTCACCAACACACAAGAAACCGGAGTCTGCGCGGTCGTCGAGATGTACGGAGTCACTGTGTAACCAGTGATCACCGCACCACCGTTCGATGGGGCAGTCCATGACACAACTGATTGACCATTCGCATTGCTCGTGGCCGAAACTGACGTCGGTGCATCAGGAACGGTCGACGGCACCACAGCAGACGAAGCATTCGACGCTGAACCGGTTCCCACCGAGTTCGTCGCCGTCACCGTGAACGTGTAGCTGGTGCCGTTCGTGAGACCGGCCACTGTGCACGACGTGGCAGTTGTGGTCGTGCAGGTCAATGATCCCGGCGACGACGTCACGGTGTACCCCGTGATAGCGGTGCCGCCGTTCAAGGACGGCGCCGTCCACGCCACCACGGACTGAGCATTCGCGCTGGTGGTCGCAGATACCCCCGTCGGCGCACCCGGGACCGCAAGGGGAACAGCTCCCAAACTCGGGCTGGACCATGTGCTGTCGCCGGAGCCGTTGGTCGCCTTCACCGAGAACGCATATCCCGAGCCGTTCGTGAGTCCCGTCACCGTGCAACTGAGTGTCGGAAGCGTGGGCGTACAACTTCCGGCCGTCGATGCGGTGTTCCTGATGATCAGGTACTTCACATTCGTGCCCGTGCCTGAAGCACTGCCCTGACCGGTCGACACCTTGACCTTCAGCGTGTGCGACCCTGCAGCGAGCGATGCACTTCCCAGGCTGATGAGCTGCGTCGGATCACCAGACCCGGTGCCGGGGACCGAGATGGTCTTCCATGCCACGCCGTCGAGGTCGAGATCTCTGACGCGGTTACTGGGTGTTCCGTAGACCAGAAAGAGTTCGAAGCTGCCCGATGCCGCAGTAAACGTGTACGTCACCGAATCGCCGACATTGCGGAAGTTCGACCCCGTCTGCGAAAGGAGATCACCCGATGAAATCGCCGTAATCCCCACGGAGGAGCCGAAGGTCACGATGGGTGAAGCGATGACGCCGTAGCCGGTGATGGGGGCCCCACCATCACTGCTCGGGGCGGTCCAGGTCACAACTGAACTGCTGTCCACGCTTGTGGTTCCCGACACCGCCGTCGGTGAGCCAGGAACCGTCGACGGTACCGCAGCAGCCGATGCTGTCGAAGCAGCACTCGTGCCCTTCGAGTTCGTCGCCGTCACCGCGAACGTGTAGCTCGTGCCATTGGTGAGACCAGTCACCGTGCAACTCGTCGTCGCAGTCGTGCAGGACAACGAACCCGGCGAAGAGGTCACCGTGTAGCCCGTGATCGCTGATCCACCATCGCTGAAAGGGATCCTCCAGGACACAACCGACTGGGTGGAAGCGGCGCTGGTCGCAGTCACGCCAGACGGCGAATCCGGAGTTGCAGCCGGAACGACCGAAGCCGACGCGGTCGAAGCCGCACCGGTACCCGAAGCGTTCGTGGCGGTGACCGCGAAGGTGTAGGCGGCGCCGTTGGTCAAACCGGTGACCGTGCACGAAGTCGTCGAACCACTGCACGAGGAGGTAGCGCCATATCCGACCACGAGGTAATAGGGATCGAGGTATCCCCAAGCGCTGCTATCCCCGGAGATCGTGATCGTGTGCGTACCCGCACTCAAGGTTGCGGTTCCGAGATAGGTGAACACGGGTGACGACCAGTCAGCAGTACCACCGAACGAGAAGCTCGGGGTCCACATGACACCATCGATGAGGACATCTCTCGCCACCGTGCCCGAACCGGCTGCGTAGGCCAGACCCAAAGCGTTCGAACCAGCGGTCGCGGTGAAGGAATACGTCACATACCCCGCGCCGCCCCAGTACCACACGTGCTGGCCCGTGCCGTCGCCGAAATAACTCTGATCGGTCGAGGAGAACAGCACATTGGACGTGGTCGGCGCGCCGGTGACTGTGTATCCGGTGATCGACGCGCCACCGGTTACCGACGGCGCAGTCCACGAAACAACCGATTGGCCGTTCGCACCTGCCGTTGCCGAAATGCCGGTCGGTGCACCTGGCACCGTTGAGGGCACCGCGGCCGCCGACGCGCTCGACGCTGTACCCGTCCCGGAGGCGTTCGTGGCGGTCACCTTGAACGTGTAGCTCGTTCCATTGGCGAGACCTCCGACGGTGCAGGTCCTCGCCGAAGTGGTGCAGGTGAACGACCCCGGTGTGGAGGTCACCGTGTACCCCGTGATCGATGCGCCACCGTTCGACGACGGTGCCGTCCAGGAAACAACCGACTGACCATTGGCATTACTGGTGGCCGACGCCCCGGTCGGAGCGTCGGGAACCGTCGACGGCGTTGCAGAGTTCGATGCTGCTGAGGAGGCGCCCGTGCCGATGGCGTTTGTGGCCTTCACCTTGAAGGTATAGCTCGTACCGTTGGTGAGCCCGGTGACCACGCATCTTGTCGCGTTGCTGTTGGTGTTGCAGGTCTTGCTGCCGGGGGTCGAGGTCACCGTGTAGTTGGTGATCACCGAGCCACCGTTCGAGGTATACGCCCAGCTCACGGTCGACTGACCGTTCTCGTTGCTGGTCGCAGAGGGCGTTCCAGGCGCGTCGGGGGCGGTGCTGGCCATCGCGTACACCGGGGCGTCGAGCAGCGACGCCGCGTACACCTGTGGGATGGCGCGGGCGGTCGGGATCGACTCGGCTTGCACGACTGCGGGTGCGATCGGGAGACCGGCCGCGGTGTCTTTGGTGGAACGACCATCAACGGTGACATGGCTCATGACCGCAGCGGTCGTGGCCGTCGTTGAAGAAGCAACCGCGAGGTGGAACACCATCGCCGCGGACGCCGCCGGGTTCGCTTCGGTACCAGCCGCGAGTGGGGCTTTCGCTGTGCAGACCACGGTGGTGGTGTTCTCGAACCCATCAGTGACAACACACGCCGGATCATCAGAAGTCGCCACAAGCGACGCCGGGATCTTCAACGTCGTGACCGGCACACCAGTCGTCGCCGCACCGGCATTACGAACCGTGAGCGTCGCGACACTCACCGGTCCACCCGCAACCAGGGCCGGTGACACCGTGAAACCAGACGAGATCGGATCAGCCGGCGGCGCCGTCGCACCAGTGACCGACGCGATCGTCAACGACAAAATCGCCTGATGAGCCAACACACCATCCAAAGACGTTGAACTCACCGCACCCAACGCGAAACCCAACGGCGCATCACCACCAACATGCACCGGAATACTCAAACGTGAACCCGCAGCCGTGATCACACCGGCATGCTCACAACGAACCGTGCCCGTGCCAGCAGGACACACCCAACCATCAGCAGCAACACCGGCAGTACTCAACCCTTCTGGCAGCACCACATCATCAGCAACACCACCAGGAATCGGATACTGCGTCGAGTGATCAATCACAACCACCCGATCAGTGCCCTGCGTAACCGTCGACTCACCATCAGTCGACATCGCCACCGACAACGGACCCTGCAACCCCGGCTGCGACACAACCGACGACACCGGCACACTCGACGACACACCCGAACCAGCACCCGAGTTCACCGAACCAGACGAACCCGCCGGCGAACCCTGCGACACCACCAAACCAACCGAACCCGACACCGGTGTGTCACCCAACGAGAACTCAACACCCAAACGAACATCAACAGCAGACCCAGCCGTCACACCAGAAGCGCGCAAACTGATCACCGTCGCCAAAAACGACGCCGGCGCAACCGACAACACAGACCCATCAGTGTTCTCAATCGTGCAATTCGCAACACCAACCTTCGAATCACACACCCACAGCCCCACCGACTGCTTCGTCAAACTCGAATACGACGAAACCGAAGCAATCGCAAAACCAACAGGAACATTCACCGACAACGACGGAACCGCACTCGAAGGCAACGAACCCACATTGCCCAACAACACCGTCACCTCAGAAACACCAACACCCGCAACCGGAACCGACAACGCCTCAGCACCATCACCATCAACAAACACAACCTTCGACGACGCACCACCAACAACCGACGAACCAGACGAACCATCAACACCAGCAGCAGCAACACCCGCCGGACCAACCAAACTCGCAACCATCAACACCGACACAACCACCGACAGGGCGCGCGGCCATGCGAGACGGGGTGACTCGGTCACCCAATGATCAGAAAGGCGTCTAGGGACGATCGTCATCAGATTCTTTCGCTCTACAAGGGCTCTGCGAACTTGCAAACACTGTCTTCCAAGCTATGTTTCGCGAACAGTGTTCGCAAGGCGTGCACGAAAGAATGTCAAGCGGCGCTTGGAATACCGGACGACGACGATGTTCCTCACCCAAATCAGATCTTCAGCGCTGTAAGTTCGGTCTCCGGATGGATGAGAGCGTGAAGGAACCGGCCACACCCGAGCCCAGACCGGACGACACGCGTCGAGCGCGGGTGAGTAGCGAAGAAGCCTCCGAGCGGCTCATCGAGACCACCATTCTGATGCTGCGGGAGGGGCCGTTCTCCCGGCTCTCGGTTCGCACCATTGCCGCTCGGGCCGATCTCAACAACTCGACGATCGACCGTTGTTTCGGCTCAATCGAGAACCTGTACCGAGCCTCAGCGCACAGACTGGCGCTTCAGTCATTGGAGAGGCTCCCCGACACGCCGGACCCTTCACCATTCAATGATCCGGATCTCGGCCTCAGTATCCGATTCCGCGCATGGCTCATCTCGAATGGCGCGGATCCATCGGCGTTCCGAGCACAGAAGGACGACCCGCTGGCAGCTGCCCTCAAGAACCGCCAACTCCGACTTCACAACGTCTCTGCGCTGACGGCCCAAACGTTCAACCAGCTCCTCTCCTTCCTCATCGAGGGCTACACAGTCTTCAATGAGACCCACGCTCTCAACGACGAAATCCGTCTCAACATGCTGCTGATGATTTTGAAGGTGGTCGAGGATCTGCCTTCGCTCGAAGCGTCGCTGGGCTGGGAGGGACGTGAGGCAGTCGACGTCGACGAGCACCCGGACACCCACTGACGATCCAACGCACCGCCCGACAAAGTTGTGTCACACTGGTTGCCAGAACTTCGGTTGGTGCTCATCTGGCGCCGAACCACTCGTGAACAGCGCACAGGAGTCAGCGGATGGACATCGAAACCAAGAGGAATGACCTCGCCCAGAGCCGGGTCGTCGACCTCGCTCCTGCAGAACTCGTCGAGGGCCAGAGCCGGCTTCGTGTCGATTGCTTCGCGCTCACCACCAACAACGTCACCTATGGCGTGTTCGGCGACATGCTGCGCTACTGGGCGGTGTTCCCCGCCTGCGATGAGCCCGACGTGTGGGGTCGAATCCCCACCTGGGGCTACGCCGATTGTGTCGAGAGCCGTTCACCTGATCTCGCGGTCGGCGAGCGCATCTATGGGTTCATGCCGATGTCCACGGAGTTCGTGATCACGCCCGGACGATCCACCGATCGCGGCCTGTTCGATGTTGCCGAACATCGCCATGGCCTGGCCGGCACCTACAACAGTTATCAGCGCGCTGCTGCTGATCCCCTCTACCGGGCCGACCGCGAAGCCCACCAGATGCTGCTGTTCCCGTTGTTCTTCACCGGGTTCATCGTCGACGACTTCATCATCGACAACGACGACTTCGGGGCCGAGCAGGTCATCATCTCCAGTGCCTCAGCGAAGACCTCCATTGGTGCGGCACTGCTACTCAACCGCCGCGGCATGAAGGTCATCGGTCTGACCTCTGCCAGCAACGTCGAGTTCGTCGAGTCGCTCGGCATCTACGACCAGGTCGTCGCCTACGACGCGGTCGCTTCGATTGCCCAGGTGCCGTCGGTGTACGTCGACATCGCCGGCAACCAGGACGTGCTGTTCGATGTGCATACGCACCTCAGCGGCCTCCTCAAGCATTCGATGGTCGTGGGCAACACCAACTGGAGCGCCGAGACCACGGCGAACGCCGCTGAGCTTCCCGCCCCTGCCCCGGAGTTCCTGTTCGCTCCTACCCAGATCGCCAAGCGCACCCAGGACTGGGGCCGCGAGGGGCTCGATGCCCGCATGGGCGAGGCATGGAACACCTACGCCGATTGGGCCGATACCTGGATCACCTTCGAACACTTCGCCGGCGCCGAGGAAGTTCTCGATGCTTGGGAGAAGGTTCGCAGCGGCAGCCTCGACCCGGCCGCCGGTTACATCTGCAGCATGAACAGCAACTGATCATCACCAACTGATCCACACCAACTGATCATTACCAACTGATCACTACGGACTGAGCAAAGGAACCCACCATGGCTGACGCAGTCGAACATACCTACGGCATCATCAACTTCGATCTCATCAAGAGCTGGTTCAAGATGGAACCGGGCACCGACACCGCCTTCTGGGCACTCAACCTCATGAAGTATCACGAGGTCGCCCAGTACGCCGATGGCCGCGAAGGCATCTCCGGTCGTGAGGCCGACGACGCCTATGCGCCGCTCGGGCCGTTGGCCGCTGTGGGCGCCATGGTCGCGTACCTCGGCAACGTGAAGGATCAGCCGGTGGGTGACCCCACATGGGACCGCGTCGGCATCATTCGCTACCCCAGTCGTTCGGCATTCCTCGCCATGCAGGAGCGTGACGACTTCAAGGACCTGCATGAACACAAGAAGGCCGGGATGCAGTTCACGGTCATCCTGTCGTGCATTCCCGAATCACATGACCCGAGCATCGAACCGACCGGCGATCTCGTGCTGCTCATCAGCCGGGGCGACACCGATCCGTTCGACGGCCTGCCCGGACTCACCCAGGTGGCCAACTTCGATTCCGAGGGTTGCATCATCGGCGACGGTCGCCATTACGACCGGGCTCGTTTCGTGCGCGTCGATGACGATGCCGCACTCGCCGGCGTGGTTGCCGCCGCAAACTCATCCGAGGGCGCACAGGTTCTCGTGATGCGCTCCGCCATCGACAATCTCGTCGAGTCCGTCGTCACGGCCTGAGCTCACGCCGCCTCAACAGGGAGAACCAACTCATGACTACAGAAACCCCACAGAAGCTTGTTCCCGATATGCGCGGAGTGCGCTACGGCGAGGTGCTCGCCGTGTACCTGCGTGAGAACGGTCTCGAGGCCGAGGTGTTCGGCACGCAGCTCATCAACAATTGCCCGCAGGAACTCTGGGACACGCTCGATGCTGAAACGGTCGCGGCCGAGATGGGCGCCATCATGGCCAAGCTCAACGGTCCGCGCTACTGGACCCTCGACGGGTTCGGCACGAAGCTCCAGCCGGTGGAACCCATCATGCGCGACTTCAACGGCATCATGATGCGTCGTATCGCGGTGGTCGAACTCGGCCCCGAGCCGAAGATGGGCCCGTACAACGAGATGAAGGTCAACCGTCAGGTGATCTTCTTCTTCGATGCCGGCCAGACCGTGCACGAACTGGTGAACCCCGAAGGCCTCGCCTATGTCATGCAGGCGCTGTGCATCGGCGTTGATCCCACCATGTCGGTCGAGTCGCTCGACACCCTGGGCGAACGACTCTCGATGCCCGAAGGATGGAGCTACCGCAGCCGGGTGCTCACCGAGGATCTCATCATCGACACCACCGGCTCGCCGGCCACAGTGCTGCAGGACGAGTTCGAGAACTCGTACACGCTGCCGTACTGAAACTGCCGTACTGAAGCTCATCTCATTTCATCTCATCGCACTTGACCGATTCATCATCGGCTTTCACCGAACAGGTTTCACCATGACTGAACGTCGTCTCCCCACCCGCCGCGCTTTGCTCGGACTCAGTGCCTGTCTGGCGTTCGGAGCCAGCTCGCTGCTCGCCGCGTGCGGATCAAGCGGCTCGACCGAGGACTCGGCAGCGAAGCCCGACGAGTCGACCACCTCGACGACAGCTGCGCCGCGCCACATACGTGGCGATCGCTATTGCGAGGTGTTGCTCATCACCATGAACGCCGGCCTCGCCACCGGCGAGGTGTGGAACACGTATCCGCTGAACGACTGCCCGCAGGCCACCTGGGACACCCTTGATGCCAAAGCACTCGCCGCCGAGAACAACGTGCCCATCGCCAAACTCAACGGTCCCCGCTACTGGCTCATGAGCTCGGTCGAGAAAGTCGGCGGCGTGACCGACCTGCCCAAGAAGGACTTCGGCGGGCTCGAGATGTATCGCCAGGCCACCGTGGAGATCGGTTCGCTCATCGAGGCGGCCAAGCCCTATTTCCCGCACTCGGTCAATCGCACAGCCGTGTTCACCTATGACACCGGTGCCCGCGTCTACGAACTCCACACGCCCGAGGGTCTCACCTATGTGATGCAGACCTACAGCGTGCAGATCGACCCAACGCTCACCGAAGCGCAGTTGACTGATCTCGGATCTCGTCTCACGCTCCCCGAGGGCTGGACTTACACCTCGCAGATCCTCGATGCCCCGTTGAAGGTGCTGAGCGGCACGACCCCGGGTCATGTGCTGCAGGACGACCTCGGCAACAGTTATTCCGAACTCGTTGCGAACTGATCCGGAGCACATCGATGTCTGAATCCGCGCCCGAAGCCACGTCCGAACCGCTGCACGGCGCCCAGGCGCTCACCACGTCTGCGAAGAAGCGCAAGAGCAAGGAGATCGCACCGGGCGTGCATTTCCTCGCCGGCTTTGGCAACACCACGTTCCTCATCGGGTCCGAAGGTGTCGCTGTGGTCGATCCCGGTCTGCTCACCAGTGGTCCACGGGTTGTGCGTGAACTGCGGGCCATCACCGATCTGCCGGTTCGTTATGTGATCTACACGCATGGTCATTACGACCACGCATTCGGCACGCCGTCGATCCTGGCCGACGCGGTCGAGCGCGGTCATGCGGCCCCCGACATCGTGGGGCACGTCAATGTGGCCAAGCGGTTCGCGCGGTATCAGAAGACCTCCGGGCATATCGCCAAGACCTTCGACTTCCAGTTCGCCATCTGGGAGGGCGACGGTGGCGATGTGGTGCGCCACGCCGAGTATCACCCGCCCACCATCGAGTTCACCGAGTCGATCACGCTCGATGATCTCGGTGGCCTCGCACTCGAATGCCATCACGGTCTCGGCGAGACCGATGATCACATCTGGGTGTGGGCGCCCGAGTCGCGCACCATCGTCGGCGGCGACTTCATCGTGTCGTCACTGCCCAATGCCGGCACACCGTTCCGCGTGCAGCGCTACGTGCTCGAATGGGCCCAGGCCCTTGAGGCGATGGCAGCCGTGGAGCCCAAGTTCGTGATCAGTGGCCACGGTGGCGTGTACACCGAAAAGGCTGCCGAGATGCTCGACGTCACGGCCCGTGCGCTGCGCTGGATCGACACCGAAGTCGTACGCCGCATCAACGAGGGGCAGTGGCAGGAACAGATCCTCAATGAGGTTGAGCTGCCGGCCGAGTTCGATGAGAGCGAGCATCTGCAACCGCTCTATGGCTGCACGCCGTTCGCCGTGCGTGATGTGCTGCGTCGCTACATGGGTTGGTACGACGGCAATCCGTCGATGGTGTTCCCGTCCACCCGCGCCCAGATCTCCACCGAGGTTGTTGGACTCATCGGCGGGGTTGATGCCCTTCTGGCCCGAGCTGATGTGCTCGCCACCGGCGAGGCAGCAGATCAGCAGTTGGCACTACATCTCGTCGATTACGTGATCTTCAACGCTGGCGAAGGCGTGGCCGAGGCCCGTCGCCGCAAGGCTGACCTGCTCGAAGCCCGGGCCGCCGGAGAGCGTTCGTTCGTAGCCCACAACGTGCTGAAGTCAGCGGCTGCTATCGAGCGCGAAGCACTGGGCAGCTAGCTACACCGGGCGACCAGGCAGGGCCTCTACTTGTTGAGATAGGTGTTCAGCGCGGCCACACCTGCGGCCGGGTTCGAGGCGTTGATGCCGTTCGCTCCGCGCTGGAACAGGTCGAGATAGCCGGCTTCGTCCTCGCCGTCGCCGTTGGGCCAGACCCAGTTGACATAGCCACCGGCCTTCGTCTTCTCGACATAGGACGGCGTGAACACATCAACGCCCTGATACACCGGCGGAACCTGCAGGATCATCTCCCACATGGGAATCGAGCCACCGGCGAGCACGTACGCGGTGAGCGTGTCGAGACCCGGCGACATCATCACCTCAGGGAGCAGTTCATGGAAATGCGCCACGACCGAATCATCGAATGACGTGACGACCACGGAATTCGTGCGACCCAGTTTCGTGATCTCGGCGGCCAGCAGATCAGCGGTGCGGAAGGCATCCGGAGCCTTGCCCTTGATCTCGATGTTCAGCACGTAGTCCGGCCAACGATTAGCCACATCTTCGAAACGGGGCACCGAAAAATCATCCGGGGTGTAGCCCTCGGGCGGGAGTACATCGCCAGTGCGGATACCCCGGAAGATGTACTCGGACTCGGGTTGGTCGGTGCAGGTGTTGGCGCAGGTCTTCGAGAACCAATAGCTGTTATCGAGCGCATGAATCTGGTCATAGGTCAGGTCTTGGACCTTGTAGTCACTGTTGGTGGTGCGCTTGGTGGTGTCATCGTGCTGCACGACCAGCACGTCATCAAACGTGCGCTGGATGTCGAGATCAAGCACATCGACTCCAGCCTTCACGGACTCCGCAAAGCCGAACATCGTGGAATGCGGCGCCACGTTCTCGCCAGCGGCATGACCGAGCACCACCGGACGACCGAGGGCCAGCACACCTTCGACCGTTGAGGCCGGCGAGGTCTTGACCGCTTCGGTCGTGCCCGTGGATGACTCCGAGGAACTGGAACCACAGGCCGCCAGCACCGAGGAGAATGCGAGGGTTGCGACCATGGCGACGAGAGCAGCGCGTTTCATGGCTTGGACGTTAGTTGGGGCACCAGTGTCTCCGAGATGAACCCGAAGTGAATCGAGCGATCAGGCACGCTGGTCAGGCAAGCGGCCAGTCGACCGTTCAGGCCCAGGGGCCGAAGGTGCGGAAGGCGAACATGCTCGCCCCCTGCGGGATCTCGGCGAGCGGTTCCGCGATCTCGGCGAAGGTCGGGGCCCCGATGGAACGGGCGATGTCGCCGAGCACTCCCATGTCGAGGTCGTAGACCGAGGCTGCGGTACCACCCAGCATGGCTCGCACATCAGCTTCGGCCAGCCCTTCGAACGTGTAACGCATCGAGAGCTGGCTCATCGCGACATCGCCGGCTTGGAACGTGGCTTCCATATGCGGATAATCGGAGCCCCACATGATGCGATCGGCGTAACCGTCGCGCACCGCGCCCTGCGCTTCGGCCCGCGACAGGAAACTGGCCCCGATGAACACATTGCGATGCAGATACTCCGATGGCGCCTTGGGAACCTGCCGCAGGAACGGCCCGCCATAGGAGGAGTTCGTTCGATGCACGGAGTCGAGTTCGTTGACCAGATAGGGCCACCACTCCCCCGGCTGTTCGGTGAGCACCAGTTTGAGTTCGGGATGACGCTCGAACACCCCGGCGAAGATGAGCAGATGCGCGGCCCGACGACTGAACCAACCGCCGCTCTCGATCGACATGAGCGCGATGAGCTCGGGACCCTGGAACACCTCGGGATCGCCCGCACCCGAATGGGTTGACAGCGGCATGCGCAGCTCTTCGGCCGCCGCCCACAACGGTTCCCACGAGCGGTCGTTGTAGGGCCGCAACCACGGTCGAGGCGCGGGGAAGTTCACACCTTTGAGCCCCGCATCGGCCGCCCGGCGTAGTTCGGCCACGGCGAGATCGACATCCCACATGGGCAGATGAGCCAGACCCACGTGTCGACCGGGGGCCTGTGCACACATGGCCGCCAACCAGTCGTTGTAGATGCGAATACCGGCGAGGCCGAGTTCGGAGTCCTCGGGAATGCCGAGCATCGAGGTCTGGAACGGAATGGGTTGATTGTTCTGACTGCCGTGGAAGATGACCTCGGCGGCCACACCTTCGAAGTCGAGATCGGCCCGGCGGGCCACGGGATCGTGATGGCCGGGAATGGTGTTGTTGCGGAACGGTGAGGTGGGATCGAAGGCCGGGGCAGCCGCATTGTCGGCCTCGTGGGTCGCGTCAGCTTCGACATAGCGACCCTTCGAGCGGTTCTCGGACTGCGCGTAGGCATCGAAGGCGTTGAGCAGTTCTGGCGGGCAATGCGGCCGCAGATCCTCGACGAGGCGCGGCCCGATATGGCAATCAGCCGAGACGATGACGAGCGGAAGTTGCTCGGTGGAGGTGCTGTTCATACGTGATGGCTCCCATGATCCGACCGACGGCCTGCGCCCGCGAACCTACTGCTCACGAACGGTCGTCGACTGCCGTATCGCGCCCGGTCAGCGGAACGGGAGGATGGTGCAGCGTTGACCGGAAATCTCCACCCAGATACCGCGATCGGTATCGATGCCGCCACCGATATCGATGCCGATGGTTCCCAGGATCCCGAGATCGACCTTCGCCCAGAGATTGAGCGAGGCGTTCAGTCGGAAGTAGGGCTTCCCGGATGACAGGAAGATTTCGAAGGTTCCGGAGGCGCCGTAGGAGAACGCTGACCAGCCACCGGACGTGCTGAAGGAATACGACCGGGAGAAGGAGAACGTGAAGCCGATCGGGAGGCTCTGGGTGAAGGCGAACTTCCGGCCCAGTGCTTCGAGCGAGCCGTTGAGCGTGACCGAGAGGTCCGTCCAGTCCCGAATACTCGTGCAATCAGCGTCGTTGCAGTTCGTGACCGTGATAGAGCCGTTGGCCCCGGCGACCCCGAGGTTCAGATTCATCTCCATCGTGAATCGGAGATAGATGTTGCCGTCGTGCACACCGAAGGTGGCGGTGTACGAGGCACGGAACACGGTCGCATCGAAGATGCCGGCGACGGTGATGGACTGACGGACCGGCGTGATCGCCAACGTGACGAGTGCGGACCCGAACTTGAAGCCGGCGATGGTGAAGTTGATCTGCGCGGTCATGACGATCGAGACGCCGTTGGTCCCCCAGCCGACGCTGCCGCTGATCACCAGTTCGGTCTTCTCGAAGAGCTCGATCTTGCCCTCGATATAAATGACGCTTCCACCAGCAGCGCTCTGGTACGAGACCAAAACATCGACGGGCACACCCGCAAGGATCACGGTGCCGCCACCGCCGAGCTTGAAATCACCGTTGGTCCCGAATGCGGCGACGACCGCCACGCTTCTCGCGGCTGCGCCGTTGCCCAGCTTGATCCGGGTCTGGAACCCGAACCAGTTCGAGCCGCCGGATCGACCTACCTTGACCTCACCGGTCACGGTGAATGAGGCAAAGCCGATCTCGACCTCGGTTGCCGCCAGATAGAAGTCGCCGGCGACAACCGCTCGTTCAGTTCCGAACACATCAGTGATCGTGTAGCCGAGTTCCTCATCAGGGGTCGAGAGGTACACCACGCCCTCGATGCGGGCCTTGAAGAATTCGGTGTATATCAGTCCTACGAATCCGATTCGGGTTGCGGTGAACGAAGACATCGTCACCGTCTTGAGCGTGTACCCGGCAACGGTCGCAGAACCGGCGAAGGTCAAGGAGGCGCCGCTGTCGGAGTTCATCAGATTGAACACACCGCTGATACCGAAGAAGCCGCCGAGAGTCACCCCACTCAGCGTCAGGGTGATCTTGTTGACCGTGACCGTGCTGCCGGTGCTGGTGGAGCTCGAGAACTGCCCGCCCACGGTCGGGGTGCGGCCGAAGAGTCGGGTCGCATTTGTCGCAGTGATCGTCCAGTTGAGGCTGTTGGTGTAGACGAACGAGACCGGGATCGAGACGGAATCAGCTGCGATTGATCCGGTTCCGGTGAATCTGCCGGCGGAGTCGAACGAGAGCGAGTCGGAACTGAAGGCATACGCCCCGATCGCGAAGAACGAGAGCATCGTGAACGATCCCACGCTGAGCGTCGAATCGACCCCGAGTTCAGCCGAGACGTTGTTGAGCGCACGCACGGTGAACGTGTACGGCTGCCCGGCGGTGAGACCACTGACGATGCACCAGGTCGTGCTCGTCGAGGTGCATTTCAGGACCTTCGACCTGTCGGAACCCGTCACCCACGCCGAAACGACGTAGCTGGTGATCGCACTCCCACCGTTTGATTCCGGAGCGGTCCACGAAACGAATGCCTTCGTCACCCCGGGAGTGACCACAGCGTTTCGTGGCACCCCCGGCGTGGAGGAGAACGATGTCGACGCCGAGGGCGAAGAGGTTGCCGAGACGCCACTCGAGTTCTTGGCGTACACCGTGAAGGTGTAACTCACGCCGGACAGCAAACCGCTCACCCGACAGAAGAGATTCGTGGCCGATGTGCAGGTGTGCGTCACGGAATCAGCAGCGCTGTAGCTCACCGCGTAATAAGCACTGATCGTCGGGCCACCGTTGAAGCTCTGCGTCCAGGAGATCAAAGCGGAACCGCTGCTGCCCTGCGCCTTGACCGCGGTCGGAGCATCGGGGACCACAGAAGCGAGGGTCTTGCGGAGAGTGCCCGATTCCGGCCCCGCACCCGCCGCGTTCGCTGCTGTGACGGTGAGGTAGTACACGGCGCTCACCGTGGTCGGGACCTCGCACACGAGCGTGGCGATCGAGGTGCAAAGACCGGTGAGTGAGACCTTTGTTGCCCCGTTGTCGGCTGTGTAATAGCCACTCACCGAGTACAGGAGCGAGCCACCCCCGGTCGAACTCGGCGCAGACCACGAGACCAGCACTGAGCCGTTGCCCCATACGCCGACGATGTCGAGCGGCGCCGAGGGGGTCACCATCGCCGTGACCGCATTCGAGTTCGCCGAGGAGGCACTCGTGCCGGCATCGTTGATGGCGGTGACCGTGAACGTGTAGCTCTGACCTGTGGTCAGGCCCGTGATGCGACAGTTGGCGGCGCTCGTGCCGCCCGAGGCGGTGCAGGTCTTCGGCGTAAGCGAGGAAGAGGTCACCAGATAGGACGTGACCGGCAATCCACCGTTAAAAGCCGGTGCGTTCCACGACACGAGCACCGATCCGTCGGCGACCGATGCTGTCACGCCGGTCGGTGCACCGGGAGTGGTTGGGATCGTGATTGCATCGGAATTCTCCGACGCCTTGCTCGAACCTGAGGAGTTCGACACGTACACGGCGAAGACATAGGTGACGCCCGCCGAGAGTCGTGTCACGGCGCAGCTGGTCGAGTAGGAGATGCAGGTGCGCACGGGACAGGTCGTGCCATCGGGGCATCCCGACGTTGGCGTGGCCAGCACTCGATAGGAGCTCACCGGGAACCCTCCATCGTCAGAGGGAGCGCTCCAAGTCACAAGTGCGGAAGCGATACCGCTTGTCGCCGAGACGCCGGTTGCCCGGCCCGGTACTCCCGTCGGCGTAAAGCCGTTGGCGAGCGTGGCGGTCGATGAGGTGTACCCGTCGACCGACGCTGTCACCGAGAAGATGTAGCTCGTTCCATTGACGAGATCGTCTGCCGAGCAGGAAGTCGAGGTCGCGCTACGTCCGGTGGCTCCCACCACTGGTGACTTCGAACAGACCGACCGACTGGTGACGGTGTACACGGCCACTGCCACGCTCTCGCCGTCGACGATCGATGACGTCCATCCCGACAGTCGATACGTCGTGGCGACAACGTTGTAGGTCACGGCAAGTCCGAGTTTGGTGACCACACTCGGTGCGGTCCAGGAAATCGTGGCCGAGGATCGGGAAACAGACGCTGCGATGTCTGTCGGAACATCAAGATCGGGGATCGGCATCACTTTGGCCGAACTCTCGGATTCAGAACTGCGGCCAGCACCGTTCAACGCCGTGACCGTGAACGAGTACTTGGTGTAATTCGTCAGTCCCCAGACGGTGCACGAAGTACCAGTGAAGGTGATGCAGTTCGCGCCTCCAGGGGAGGCGGTGACCGTGTAGCTCGTGATGGTTCCGCCGCCAGTCGATTCGGGAGCGGTCCAGGACACCAGGGCCGATTCGGGTCCAGCCGTGGCGAGCACTGCAGTTGGCTCGCCGGGAAGGGTCATCGGTGTCACTGCGACGGTGGAGGTTCCGGAGCCCTTTCCGATGGCGTTTCTCGCGACCACTGTGAACACATAGGCCACCCCGTTGGAAAGGCCCAGAACCGTGCAACCGAGAGCACCCGTCGAGAAACAACCCTCCGATGCGGGCACTGAGATCACGAAATAGCCGTTGATCGCACTGCCGCCGTTCGTGATCGGAGCCGCCCAGGTGACAGAGACTCTGCCGTCACCGAATGTTCCGATCGCCGACACCGGTGCATCAGGAACCGTGGAGGGTACGGCTGCTGAAGACGCCGAGGAGGAGGCGCCGGAACCGGCCTTGTTCGTAGCCACAACGGTGAATGTGTAGGAGGCGCCATTGGTCAGACCGGTGACCACACAGAACAAGGAACTCGAGGTGACACACGCCGCAGGAACGACACCGTTGATGTACGTCAAGTTGTAGGCGTCGAGAGATCCGACGCAGCCTGAAGCAGTGACGCAGGAGATGGTCACCGTATGGCGGCCCTCCGTGAGCGTCGTCGTTCCGAGCGAGGCCGTGGCTCTGACGCTCGAGGAACCGGTTCCGGGGAAACTGGCAGAGGCGCTGATGACAACGCCGTCGACTTCGACCCGACGCACGGCCCGCACGCCACCGTTCGTGTAGCCGAGCGAGAGAGCAACCGGACCGGCGGGTGAACTGAAGTAATAGGAAGCAGACTCCCCATTCGACGACCAGTTCGTCGTATGAAGCGACTCGAGCGTTCCACTCGTGGAGAGATTGGTCTCTCCGATCAGCGTGGTCGCGGAGACCGGCTGTGCAGAGACCGAATACGAAGTGATCGGCGCCCCGCCCGTCGATGACGGTGCATCCCACGTGACACGAGCGGATGCGTCACGAGAGGTCGCGACCACTGAGGTCGCCGCCCCGGGAGCAGCAGCCGGAACCACAACACCGGAGGGAACCGAAGCAGCACCCGAACCCACCTCGTTCACCGCAGCAACAGTGAACGTGTACGCAGTGCCGTTCGTCAGACCCGTGACTGTGCACGACGTCGTCGCCGTCGAGCACGTGAATCCGCCCGGCGACGAGGTGACCGAGTACGAAGTGATCTCACTCGCACCGTTGGATGCAGGTGCCTTCCACGCCACGAGAACCGCGGAGTCGCCGAAGGTTCCCACCACTGAAGTCGGGGGGGCGGGCACACTGGCCAAGCTCATCGGCGTCGACGGCAAGGATGCAGATCCGGTTCCGGCGACGTTGGTGGCTGTCACGGTGAATGAATAGGACACACCACTGGCGAGACCGGTGATCGTGCATGTGAGACTGCTCGTGGTACAGGAGAATGCTCCCGGGCTCGAGGCGACGGAATAGGCGCTCACTGCAGCCCCACCATCGCTGGCCGGAGCGCTCCACGACACGATGAGTGATCCGGGTCCATATGCTGCCTTGACCCTGAGCGGAGTCCCGGGTGTCGTGGCAGGGATGACCGCAGTGCTCACCGCAGACGCTGATCCGGTACCGGCAGCGTTCGTGGCTGCAACGGTGAAGGTGTAGGAGATTCCATTTGTGAGGCCGGTGACCGTGCACGTGTATCCCGCAGAGACACAGGTTTTGGAACCCGGGGTCGACGTCACCGTGTAGAGGGTGATCGGCGCTCCGCCGTTACTTGATGGCGCAGACCAGGACACGGTCACGGCACTGGACCCGAACGCACCCGAGACGCCGGTGGGAATGCCGGGTGTCGTCGAAGGAACCACTGCGGTCGAGGTCGAGGAGGATGCCCCCGACCCCGCCTTGTTCGCCGCCACGACGGTGAATGTGTAGGAAGTGCCGTTGGTGAGACCCGTCACCGTGCATGAGGTCGTCGCAGTCGTACACGTGAATCCGCCCGGCGACGACGTCACCGCGTAGGCCGTGATGGCGCTCCCACCATCGGAGACCGGTACCGACCAGGTGACCACGACAGAGGACGCTCCGGATACTCCGGCAACAGATCGAGGCGCACCGGCCGTCGTCGCTGGCGTGATCGAGGAGAGCGGGCTCGCCGCGGCCCCTGCGCCGTTCTTGTTGATGGCGACGACCGAGAAGGTGTACGTCGTGCCGTTCGTGAGACCCGAGACTGTGCACGTCAGTGTCCCGCCGGTGCTGCAGGTCGCTCCACCGGGGCTGGCGGTGACTGTGTACCCGGTCACCGCAGCTCCACCGGAGCTGGCCGGAGCGGCCCAACTGACAACCACTCGGCCCGATCCGAATGATCCGAGGACGGACGTGGGCGCGCCGGGGACGGTTGAGAGCACAACCGTGCCCGAGGTTGCAGCTGCACCCGTGCCAGCCCTGTTGATGGCCACCACCGTGAATACGTAGGAGCTGTAGGCGCCCATCGAACTGAACACGCAGGCGGTGATCGCCGTCGTACAGATGCGACCGCTTGGACTCGCCGTGACGCGATACGAACTGATTGAGCCGCCACCATCATCAAGCGGTGCCGTCCAGGTGACTGTGACTTCCGAGCCGCTGACCGAACCGACCAGGCCAGTCGGTGCGCCCGGCACAGCAGCTGGGGTGCGCGTACCTGTCGCCGATGCCGAGTTCGCGCTGGAGCCGGCCTTGTTCGTCGCCCTGACCCAGAACATGTAGGTGGTGCCGTTCGTGAGGCCCGCGACCGTGCAGGTCGTGGTCACAGTGGTGCAGGTCGCCGTTCCGGGCGAGGAGACGACGGTGTAGGACGTGATCGCACTTCCACCATTGCTCGCCGGTGCTGTCCACGAAACCGTGACCGAGGAGTCCCCGAATGTTGCGACGGCGCTCGTCGGGGCACCCGGAACCGCTGCCGGGACAATGACAGCCGATGCAGATGACGAGCTCCCTGAGCCCACCTTGTTCCTGGCCACCACCGTGAATGTGTACTCAGATCCGTTGGTGAGGCCCGTGATGGAACAACTTGTCGTTGATGTGGTGCAGGTGAACGATCCCGGCGACCCCGTCACGGTGTAGCCGACGATCGAAGCCCCGCCGTCACTGGAAGGCGCCGACCACGAGACCCTGACTGAACCATCGCCGAACGCACCAACTACAGCGGTCGGCACACCGGGAACAGTGGCCGGAACAACCGCCCCTGAGGATGCCGACGCTGAACCTGTGCCGGCCTTGTTCGTCGCCGACACCGTGAACATGTACGAGGTTCCGTTCGTCAGCCCGCTCACCGTGCAGTTCGTCGTCACCGTCGTGCAGGTGAAGGATCCCGGGGTCGAGGACACCGAGTACCCAGTTATCGCACTGCCGCCGGTTGATGCAGGGGCGATCCAGGACACCACTGCTTGCGCGTTCCCGGAAACGGCTGACACCGATCTGGGGACGCCTGGTGTCGTAGCCGGAACAATTGCGTTCGATGCTTCGGATGCTTCGCCACCGCCGCGGGAGTTCGTGGCGACCACCGTGAACGTGTAGCTGCCGCCGTTGGTCAGCCCGGTCACTGTGCACGAGGTGCTCGACGTGGTGGTACACGTCCAACGACCCGGAGTAGCGGTGACCGTGTAGAGCGTGATCGCACTACCCCCGTCACTCACTGGCGCCGTCCATGAAACGGTGACCTGCGAATCACCGAAGACACCGACGACATCAGTCGGTGCACCGGGAGCTACGACAACGCCCACCGAGAAGGAATCCGATGATGCACTCGAGCCGGCCTTGTTGATCGCCACGACGGTGAACGTGTAGCGACTGAAGGAGCCCATGGACGTGAAGACGCACGAGGTGGATGTCGACGTGCATGTCTTACCGCTCGGTGATGCGGTGACGCGGTAGCCGGTGACTTCGGAGCCACCGTTGCTGGTCGGAGCGATCCAGTTGACTGTGATCTGTGTTCCCGAACTGGACCCGGACAGTGAGGTGGGTGCTCCGGGGACAGTCGCCGGAGTGCGAGGACCAGTGGCGACCACCGAGGCGGATCCGGAGCCCGCCTTGTTCGTCGCTTTCACCGTGAACGTGTAACTGGTGCCGTTCGTGAGACCCGTGACCGTGCAACTCGTCGTCGAGGTCGTGCAGGTGAACGAGCCCGGCGACGAGGTCACCGTGTACGTGGTGATTGCACTGCCCCCGTTGCTGCTCGGCGCCACCCAGGAAACAGTCATCGAGGAGTCACCGAACTGAGTGGTCGCGGCCGTTGGAGCTCCAGGTATTGACGCCGGGACAACGGCTCCTGACGTCATGGCGGAGCCCGAACCGACTGCATTCTTCGCAACGACCGAGAAGGTGTACGAAATACCGTTCGTCAGACCGCTGACCGTGCAACTCGTGCCCGAGGTCGCGCAACCGAGGCCCTCGGGTGTGGAGGTCACGGTGTAGCCGGTGATTGCGCTCCCACCGTTGTCGGTGGGGATCGCCCATGACACCGTGACTGCACTGTCCCCGAATGCTCCGATGACTGCGGAAACTGCTCGCGGCGCACCAGCCGGGGTGACTGCGCCGGATGCGCTCGAGGCCGAACCCGATCCCGCCTTGTTCGTCGCAACGACGGTGAATGTGTAGGCGCTGCCATTGGTGAGACCAGTGACCGTGCAGCTGGTGGTCGACGTCGTGCAGGTAGACGAACCAGGCGACGAGGTCACTGTGTACGAGAAGATCGACGCGCCGCCGGTCGTGAAAGGAGCCGACCAGGAAACGGTTACCGAGGAGTCATCGCTGGTGCCGATGAGTCCGGTGGGAGCTCCGGGAACTGTTGCTGGTGAGACGGCGGCGGACGAGTCGGATGCTGCTCCCGCTCCGACTGCGTTCGTTGCCGTGACCGAGAACGTGTAGGCCGTACCGTTCGAGAGACCACTCACCGTGCAACTTGTGGTCACGGTCGCGCAGGTGAATGAACCGGGTGACGAGGTGACGGTGTAGCCGGTGATCACGGAACCACCCGTGCTCGACGGCGCTGTCCAGGAGACAACGACCTCGTTGGTACCGAACACACCCAGCACCGCTGTCGGCGCACCGGGAACCGTCGCAGGGACAACCGC
>Ga0209084_1001036_pt1 | contig 24442 bp, 24 predicted proteins | sample C_130820_MF_Meta_FD_187309 | JGI IMG/M metagenome (GOLD analysis project Ga0209084, IMG submission 187309) | Freshwater microbial communities from Lake Croche, Canada to study carbon cycling - C_130820_MF_MetaG (SPAdes) (version 2) | ecosystem: Environmental > Aquatic > Freshwater > Lake...
GCACCTCGGCTTTGGCGTTTGGCACCCATAAAAGTCGGCGGTCCGTTGCCAGCAAAAGGCTGGGCTGAAAACGCAATTGGGTGTCCAGGTCAACCTCAAGGACCGCAAAAACGTTTTCTTGGGGAGCGAGCAGCGCTTGAACAGCCGCTTGCCACGGCGCTGGAATATCACCCGCGCCGGGCAGGCCGGGCGCTTGGTCAATGTTCATGTAGGTCCATGGTGAAATTAAAAAACTTGCGCAATTGTCCGTCCAATCGGCCCCGGCCCGGCCGCGCAAGCCGCCCCAAGCGCTTTGCAAGCCAAGAAACCTTCCCGCAATCGGCGAGAATACACAACGCACGACGAACCAGCTCGGTGGACTTAAGCGGCCACCCCCACGCATGACGCGCCAGAAAAAAATCGATATTTTGCGGGTGACCCACCTGCGCGGCCCCAACATCTGGACTTATCGGCCCGTCATTGAGGCCTGGGTCGACATCGGTGCGCTCGAAGACTTCCCCTCCAACACCATTGATGGCCTCTATGAGCGCCTGACGGCCTGGCTGCCCGGCCTCATTGAGCACGAATGCAGCCCGGGCGTGCGCGGCGGCTTTTTGCAGCGCCTGCAAGAAGGCACCTGGGCCGCCCACATTCTGGAGCACGTCTGCCTGGAGCTGCAAAACCTGGGCGGCATGCGCACCGGCTTTGGCAAAGCGCGCCAAACCTCCAAGCCCGGCATCTACAAAGTCGCTTTTCGCACCCGTCAAGAGGATGTGGGGCGCCGTGCCCTGCATCTGGGGCGCGATTTGCTAGAAGCGGCGATCAACGACCGCCTTTTTGACATGGCCGCAGCCGTCACCGAGCTCACCGACATGGTGGACTCGCTGTGTCTGGGCCCGAGCACGGCGCACATCGTGGACGCGGCAACCGCCCGGCGCATCCCGCACATGCGCCTGACCGAGGGCAATTTGGTGCAACTGGGCTACGGTATCGCCCAGCGGCGCATCTGGACGGCCGAAACCGACCAAACCAGCGCCATTGCCGAAGAAATTGCCGGCGACAAAGATTTAACCAAGTCCTTGCTCAAAGCCTGTGGCGTGCCGGTGCCCGAGGGCGAGTTGGTCCAAAGTGCGGACGCAGCCTGGCAAGCGGCCCAAAGTGTGGGCGTGCCGGTGGTGGTCAAACCCTACGATGGCAACCACGGGCGCGGCGTTTCGCTCGATTTGCGCTCCGAGACCGATGTCCGCGCCGCCTACCAATTGGCGCATCGCAAAGGCGGGGGCAGCGTCATCGTCGAAAAATTCATCCCCGGCGACGAACACCGCCTGCTGGTGGTGGGCCGGCGCATGGTGGCAGCGGCGCGTGGCGAGCTGCTGTATGTGCAGGGCGATGGCGTCAGCACGCTGGATGCGCTGGCCAACGCCCAAATCAACAACGACCCCCGGCGCGGCCGGGGCGAAGACTTCCCGCTCAATGTGGTGGTGCCCAGCGAGAGTGCCGAAGTGATTTTGGAGCTCGAGCGCGTGGGCCTCGCGCCCCAGTCGGTGCCGGCCGCTGGCCAGCGCGTGCTCATCCAGCGCAATGGCAACGTGGCCTTGGATGTGACCGACCAGGTGCACCCCAGCGTTGCGGCAGCGGCCGCCTTGGCTGCGCGCGTGGTGGGCCTGGACATTGCCGGCGTGGACATGGTGCTGCAAGACTGCAGCCAGCCCCTGAGCAGCCAACTCGCCGCCGTGATCGAGGTCAACGCCAGTCCGGGCCTGCTCTCGCACATCAAGCCGGCCAACGGCGCCGGTCAGCCCGTGGGGCGCGCCATCATCGACCATTTGTTTGACAGCAAGCAAGACGGGCGCATCCCGGTGGTGGGTATCACCGGCTCTGGCAATACCGGGCGTATCGCCCGGTTGGTGGCCTGGCTGATCCACATCAGCGGCAAGCACGTGGGCCTGGCCTGCAGCGAGGGGCTGTACCTGGACAGCCGGCGCGTGGACGCCACAGACAGCACCCACTGGGAGGCAGGCCAGCGGATATTGATGAACCGCTCGGTACAGGCAGCGGTGTTTGAAAACCCGTGCGCGACCATCCTGGGCCAGGGCCTTGCCTACGACAAATGCGATGTCGGTCTGGTCACTGACAGCGCCTGGGACCCGGCTCTGCAGGACTTCGACATCTTGGACATCGAGCAGAACTTCAAAGTCATACGCACCCAAATCGACGTGGTGCTGCCCACGGGCACCGCCGTGATCAACGCCGCAGACAGCCAAGCGGCCGAACTGGCGCAGCTTTGCGATGGCCGGGTGATTTTTTATGCCTTGTCGCCGGACAATGCTAGGCTGGTAGTGCACCGCGCCCAGGGGCACCAGGTGGTTTTCCTGCGCGAAAACACCTTGGTGCTGGCCACCGGCGCCAACGAGACCGCACTGGTGCGCCTGAGCAGCCTCAAGCCGACCAAAGCGGCCCAGCCCGAAATGGTGATGGCCGCCGTCGCCGCTGCCTGGGCGCTGCACATCGCCCCCGAGCTGATCGCCGCCGGCCTGCGCACCTTTGAATCCAATCCGCAAAAAACCCCGTATTAAACCGGCCCGAAACGCCCTGCCCGCCAACCGGAACGCTCATTTATGGAAGTCACCCGCATTCGCGCCCTGCGCGGCCCCAATCTGTGGAGCCACCACACCGCCGTTCAAGCGGTGGTCACCTGCAGCCCTGAGGAATGCGCGGTCGGCGACCTGGCCGGGTTTGAGGTGCGCTTGCGCGCGCGTTTTCCCGAAATTAGCGCCTTTGCGCCGATTGGCAACGACCAAGGCGTGCCCCTGGCCCGCGTTTTGGAACTCGCCACACTGGGCCTGCAAGCCCAGGCGGGCTGCCCCGTCACCTTTAGCTGCACCAAACCGACGCTGGAAGCCGGTGTTTTCCAGGTGGTAGTCGAATACAGCGAAGAGGCGGTGGGCCGCTTGGCCCTGGCGTTGGCCGAGCAGCTATGCACCTCTGCCTTGCAAAACACCGCCTTTGACCTGGCCGCCGTGCTGCACCAGTTGCGCGAACTCGACGAAGACGTGCGCCTGGGCCCGAGCACCGGTTCGGTGGTCAATGCCGCCTTGGCTCGCAATATTCCCTACAGCCGTATGACCGAAGGCAGCATGGTGCGCTTTGGCTGGGGCAGCCGCCAGCGGCGTATCCAGGCCGCCGAGATTGACGCCACCAGCGCCATCGCTGAGTCGATTGCCCAGGACAAAGAGCTCAGTAAACGCCTGTTGCACGCTGCGGGCGTGCCGGTACCACGCGGACGCGCCGTGCGCGATGCCGACGACGCCTGGGCGCTGGCCCAAAAAATCGGCCTACCCGTGGTGCTCAAGCCCCTCGATGGCAACCAAGGCAAGGGCGTAACCGTCAACATCACCACCGAGGCTGAGCTGCGCGCCGCCTATCTGGTGGCCAGCGAGTTTCGCGACACCGTGCTGGTGGAGCGCTACATGCCGGGCAACGATTTTCGCTTGCTGGTGGTGGGCGACAAACTGGTGGCTGCGGCCCGGCGCGACCCGCCCAAAGTGGTGGGCGATGGCGTGCACACGGTGGCCCAGTTGGTCGATATCGTCAACCAAGATCCCCGGCGCGGCGACGGCCATGCCACTTCCCTTACCAAAATCCGCTTTGACGATATTGCGCTGACCTGCCTGCAAGCCCAGGGCTTTGATGCCGCGTCGGTGCCGCAAAAAGGCCAGCGCGTGAACCTGCGCAACAACGCCAACCTGTCCACCGGCGGCTCGGCCACCGACGTCACCGACGATGTGCACCCCGACGTGGCGGCGCGGGCCGTGTCCGCGGCGCACATGGTGGGTTTGCATATTTGCGGCGTCGATTTGGTCTGCGACAGCATCTTGCGCCCGATTGAAGAGCAAGGCGGCGGTGTGGTCGAGGTCAACGCAGCGCCGGGCTTGCGCATGCACCTGAGTCCCTCGTTTGGCAAAGGCCGCCCGGTGGGGGAGGCCATCATCTCCACCCTCTTCAAGCCGGGGCAGGATGGGCGCATACCCATCGTCGCGGTCACCGGCACCAACGGCAAAACAACGACCGTGCGCCTGATTTCGCATTTGCTGGCCCAGCAAGGCTGGTGCGTAGGCATGACCAACACCGACGGCGTCTACGTGGGCGGCCAGTGCATAGACACCGGCGACTGCAGTGGCCCCAAGAGTGCCAAAAATGTCTTGCACCACCCCGATGTCGACGCCGCCGTGCTCGAGACCGCACGCGGTGGCGTACTGCGCGAGGGCCTGGCCTTTGACTACTGCGACGTCGGCGTGGTCACCAACGTGGGCAGTGGTGACCATTTGGGCCTGAACTACATCACCACCGTGGACGAATTGGCGGTGCTCAAGCGCGTCATCGTGCAAAACGTCTCGCCCCGGGGTACCGCCGTGCTTAACGCCGCCGACCCGGTGGTTGCGGCCATGGCGGCCAAGTGCAAAGGCGCAGTGATCTTTTTTGCGCTCGACCAATTCAACCCGGTGATGGCCACGCACCGCGCCCAAGGTCGGGCGGTGGTGTACGTCGAAAACCAGCAAATCGTCGCCGCGCGCGGCGCTGAAAAACATTACCTGAACCTGGCCGACATTCCGGTCACCTTGGGCGGCGCGGTGGGTTTCCAGGTTGAAAACGTGATGTCCAGCGTAGCGGCTGCCTGGGCGCTGGGGCTCGATTGGGCCACCGTGCGCGCCGCGCTTGCGAGTTTTTCTACCGAGCAAAACAATGCCATGGGTCGCTTTAATTTGTTTCATTACAAAGGCGCGACGGTTATCGCCGACTACGGCCACAACCCCGATGCCATGCTGGCACTGGTGCAGGCAGTGCAAGCCATGCCGGCGACACGCCGCTCGGTCGTGATCAGCGGGCCGGGCGACCGGCGCGACGTAGACATCCGCCAAATCACGCAAATTTTGGGCGACGCGTTTGAAGAAGTGGTGATGTACGAAGACCAATGCCAGCGCGGCCGCTCCGACGGCGAGGTCATGGCGCTGCTGCGCGAGGGCTTAGCCCAGGCCAAAAAAGCCCAGCAACGCAGCGAAATTTATGGTGAGTTTTTGGCCATCGACACGGCGATGGACCGCCTGCAAGCGGGCGAATTGTGCCTGGTGCTGGTCGACCAGGTGCCCGAAGCTTTGGCGCACATTGCCGCCAAGGTTCAAAAAAGCCTTCAGTCGGGTTAAGCGCGCGACTACGTCTCGGCGGCCGGGTTGCGCCCCATGAGCGCAGCCACCGCTTGGGCTGGGATCAAGCGGCCCTCTAGCAAGTCCAGCACGGCCTGGGCAATCGGCATTTCCAGGCCCATGGCTTGCGCCCGCCCAACGACGGTGCGGGCGCTGTACACGCCCTCTGCCACATGGCCCAGCGACTGCACCGCCTGCTCCACGCTTTGGCCTTGCGCCAGCGCCAAACCCACACGGCGGTTGCGCGACAGATCGCCGGTGGCGGTAAGCACCAAGTCGCCCAGGCCGCTCAGGCCCATAAAGGTTTCGGCGCGCGCGCCCAGCGCCACACCCAGGCGGGTGATTTCGGCCAGACCGCGGGTGATCAGCGCGGCGCGGGCGTTCAGGCCCAGTTGCAGCCCGTCACACAGACCCGTGGCGATGGCCAGTACATTTTTGACGGCACCGCCCACCTCGACGCCGACCACATCCTCGCTGGCGTAAATGCGCAGCGTCGGGCTGTGAAAGGCAGCGACCAGGGCGTCACGCACGTTGGCGTGCGTACTGGCGGCCACCAGCGCGGTGGGTTGGCCATGGGCGACCTCTTGGGCAAAGCTGGGGCCGCTGAGTACGCCTGCGGCCAAACCGGGCGCCACTTTGGCCTGGATTTCGTGGCCCATCAGGCCCAAGGCATCGGTGCGCAGCGGGGCTTCAAAGCCTTTGCACAGCCAAGCTACCGGGGCTTTACCCGTGGCCACGGTCGCGAGCATTTGGCGCAAACCCGCCATCGGTGTGGCGATGACCACCACATCCTGAGACGCTAAATGGGCTTGCAGGTAGGTGCCTTGCAACTGGCTGATGCGCAAGCCTTCAGGAAAGGCAATACCAGGCAGGTAGCGCGGATTGTGCCGCTCAGAGCGCATGGCGCGCTGCTGGCCCGCATCGCGCGCCCACAGGGTAACGGCGTGGGCCGGGTTGGCGCTGGCACTGACGGCCAAGGCACTGCCCCAAGCGCCGGCGCCGAGAATGGTGATTTTCATGTGCAAAGCGTCCCGGGCGGGCACTGCGCGGGCAATTGCCAGCGCTTACTGTGGCAGTGTGGCGCCGTCGCTGGCTTGGGCGGCCTGGCTTTGCTGCTGCTCATACATCGCCTGGAAATTGATTTCCGACAAATGCACAGGCGGAAAGCCTGCGCGTTGGATCATGTCCGCCACGTTGCCGCGCAGATAGGGATAGACGATTTGCGGGCAGGCAATACCCATGATCGGGCCCATCTGCTCTTGGGGCAAATTGCGCACCTCAAAAATACCGGCTTGTTTAACTTCAGCCAAAAACACGGTTTTGTCTTTGATTTTGGTGTGCACCGTGGCGGTCACGCTGACTTCGAAAATGCCTTCGGAGACTGGATCGGCTTGCACGCCGAGCTGAATGTCCACGGTGGGCTGCTCTTGCTCAAGCAAGATGGCAGGCGAATTGGGTTGCTCCAAAGAGGCCTCTTTCAAATAAACGCGCTGGATCTGGAAAACGGGCTCTTGGTCTGCCATGGCAATTTCTTTCAGTGAAAACAAAACCCGGCGCAGCGCCGGGCACAGAGGATAAAAAGAGTCGCCGCAGCGGTGCCGCCGGGCGCGGTGATTATGGCAGCAGCGGCCAAGAGCGCCTTATCACGCTTGCTGCAAGAGCGACTCCAGACCACCCTGGCTGTCCAAGGCCATCAGGTCATCGCAGCCCCCCACATGGGTTTGCCCGATAAATATCTGCGGAACGGTGCGCCGCCCCGTCAGCTCCATCATCGCGGTGCGCTGGACCGGGTCGGTGTCGATACGAATTTCTTCGATGTGCTCTACGCCTTTGGACTTGAGGACGCGTTTGGCCTGCACGCAATAGGGGCAGACGGCGGTGGTGTACATCTTGACGGCTTGCATAAATCGGCAGTGGTGGGTGGGAATGGCAAATTAACAGAAGGGAGGATCAGGCTTTTTCGAGCGGCAGGCCTGCGCTTTTCCAGGACGACAGGCCGCCGCTCAGGGAATGCACCTGGGTATAGCCTAGCGCCTTCGCGGCGGCCAAAGCGCGCCCGGAGCGGGCGCCCGACTGGCAGACCAAAATCAGCGGCAAGTTCTTGTTTTTCACGGCACCGGCCAGTTTTTGGTCCAAATCGCTCAGGGGAATATTGCGCGCGCCGACGATGTGTCCTGCGCCAAATTCGGCCGGTTCGCAGACGTCAACAACCACGGCGCGCTCCCGGTTGATAAGCAGGACCGCATCATTGGCGCTCAGGCCCGAAGCCACCGCGCCTTGCATGGCGGGGACCAGGAGCAAAGTGCCCGAAGCCAGCGCAAGTGCGATCAACATCCAGTTATCAATAATAAATTTCACAGCGGTTCCCTTGGCAAAGCCCGAAGGCTAAAGCACCGCATTTTAGAATGCAGGCCCCAACCCAGCACGCAAACAGGGTTTTGCTCTCGAGCAGCCCACCTCCAAATATGCACCAACTTGTCCTTATTCGCCATGGCGAATCCACCTGGAACCTGGAAAACCGCTTTACCGGCTGGACCGATGTCGATCTCACGGCCAACGGTATCGAACAGGCCAAGCAGGCCGGCCGGACCCTCAAGGCCGAAGGCTTTGTGTTTGACCTGGCCTACACCAGCATGCTCAAACGCGCCACGCGCACGCTATGGCACTGTCTGGACGAGATGGACTGCACCTGGCTGCCGGTGGTGCACAGCTGGCGCCTCAATGAGCGCCATTACGGCGCCCTGCAAGGTCTGAACAAAGCCGATATGGCACGTCAATACGGCGAGCAGCAGGTGCTGATGTGGCGGCGTAGCTTTGACACGCCGCCGCCAGCCCTGGAGGCCCAGGACCCGCGCAGCGAACGCAGCGATCCGCGCTATGCCAAGCTGGTACCCGAGCAGATTCCCCTCACCGAATGCCTAAAAGACACCGTCGAGCGCGTCCTGCCCTTGTGGCAGGAGTCCATCGCCCCGGCCCTGCGCGCCGGGCGCCGCCCGGTGATCGCCGCCCACGGCAACTCGATCCGCGCGCTGGTGAAGTATCTGGACGATGTCAGCGACGACGACATCGTAGGCTTGAACATTCCCAACGGCGTGCCGCTGGTCTACACGCTGGACGCCCAGCTGCGGCCGACGGGGCACCGCTACCTGGGCGACGCAGACAGCGTGGCCAAGGCGGCCCAAGCCGTCGCCGCCCAAGGCGGGGCGGCGGCTTGAAGCAAGCAACCATTTCCGGCCTTTACCCGCGCCCTGTGCGGGGGCGGGCGGGCAAGCGCACAATAGCGCTTTGCGTCGGCACCGCCGGCGTCTAGCTACCACACGAGGGAACGGACATTTTTATGGGCCAGAAAATGAAAATTGCGGGATGGGTTGCGATCGGCGCCTTGGCCGGTTCGCTGACCACCGTATCGCTGCAAACGGTTGCGCGCAACACCATGACGCCCTTGCCGCTGGAGGAGTTGCAGCAACTTTCCACCGTTTTTGGCCTGATCAAGAGCGAATACGTGGAGCCGGTGGACGAAAAAAAACTGATCGCTGACGCCATTACCGGCATGGTCTCCAGCCTGGACCCGCATTCGACCTACTTTGACAAAAAGTCTTTCAAAGAGTTCCGCGAAGGCACCACCGGCAAGTTTGTGGGCGTGGGCATCGAGATCAGCCAGGAAGACGGACTGGTCAAGGTGGTCTCGCCGATCGAGGGCTCGCCAGCGGACCGCGCTGGTCTTAAGCCCAACGACTTGATCACCAAAATTGACGACACCGCCGTCAAAGGTCTGAGCCTGAACGAGGCCGTCAAGCGCATGCGCGGCGAGCCCGCCACCAAGGTGACGCTCACGATTTACCGCAAGGACGAGAACCGGTATTTCCCGGTCACCATCATCCGTGAGGAAATCAAGCAGCAATCGGTGCGCGGCAAAGTGCTGGAGCCTGGCTACGCCTGGATCCGTATCAGCCAGTTCCAAGAGCGCACGGTAGACGATTTCGCCAAGAAGATGGGCGAGCTGTACGCCCAAGACCCCAAAATCAAAGGCCTGGTGCTCGATTTGCGCAACGATCCTGGTGGCCTGCTCAACGCAGCCGTGGCGATTTCGGCGGCCTTTTTGCCCGAGAACGTCACCGTCGTCAGCACCAATGGTCAGACCGAAGAGAGCAAGCAAATTTTGCGCGCTACCGCGCGTGATTACGCCAGCCGCATGGGCGCTGACCCGATCAAGAAACTACCGGCGGGCCTGAAAAACGTGCCCCTGGTCGTCTTGGTCAATGAGGGCTCGGCCTCGGCCAGCGAAATCGTGGCCGGCGCACTGCAAGACCACAAGCGCGCCACCATCTTGGGCGGCCAGACCTTTGGCAAGGGCTCGGTGCAAACCTTCCGGCCTCTGAGCGGCGATACCGGCCTGAAAATCACCACCTCGCGCTACTACACGCCCAGCGGACGCTCTATCCAGGCCAAAGGCATCGTGCCCGACTTCATGGTCGATGACACCGAAGAAGGCAGCCCCTACGCTGCCTTGCGCACCCGCGAAGCGGACCTGGAGAAACACCTGGCGAGCGGCCAAGGCGAAGAGGTTAAAGACCCCGCCCGCGAAAAAGCCCGAGAAGACGCGATGAAGCGTCTGGAAGAGGAATCCCGCAAGCCCGCATCCGAGCGCCGTCCGCCCGAATACGGCTCGGAGAAAGACTTCCAGTTGCAGCAAGCGCTCAAAAAGCTCAAAGGCCAGCCCGTTTTGGTCAGCAAAACCCAGGTCGAGCGCAGCGCCGAGAAGAAAGAGGAATGAGGCCAGCGGGTGGCTGAGGCGCACTTGGACGATCAGGACCTGTTGCGCTACTCGCGCCACATCCTTCTCGAGGATATCGGCATCGAAGGCCAGGAGCGCCTGCTAGGCGCCCACGCGCTGGTCATCGGCGCCGGGGGCTTAGGATCACCCGCTGCCATGTACCTGGCTTGCGCGGGTGTCGGGCACATCACGCTGGTCGATGATGACGTGGTGGAGCTCACCAATTTGCAGCGTCAAATCATGCACAGCACCCAAACGCTGGGGCGGCCCAAAGTGGATTCGGCGCGTGAGACTTTGCAGCGGCTCAACCCCTCGGTGCGCGTCACCGCGCTGCCAGTGCGCGCCGATGCCGCTTTGCTGGCAGACTTAGTCGCCAAGGCGGACGTGGTGCTGGACTGCTGCGATAACTTTCAGACCCGCCAAGCCGTGAACGCCGCCTGTGTGCGTGCGGCCAAACCGCTGGTCAGCGGCGCGGCGATTCAGATGGATGGGCAAATCATGGTCTATGACCCCAGCCACAGAGATGCGCCCTGCTATGCCTGCACCTTCGCGCCCGAACAGGCACCCGAAGAGGCACGCTGCGCCACCATGGGTGTTTTCGCGCCTCTGGTGGGCATCATTGGCGCCATGCAGGCGGCCGAGGCGCTCAAGCTGCTGGCGCAAACCGGCCAGTCGCTGAGCGGCTATTTACTGCTGCTAGACGCCCGCACCATGGAATGGACACGCTTGACAACCCAGCGCCGCGCCCACTGCGTCGCATGTGGCGCGGCCTGAAGCCGGTTTACTTGGACGTCAGCGTGACGCCCGCTGCGCCAGCGGCCAAATAGGCGCTGGGGGAACCCCACAGGGTGTAAAGGTCGGCCGTAACGCCGCTGGATTTGGCCACCCAGGTAAGCGAATCGGCGCTGAGCAGAATCTGACCGCCACTGCCCACCAATAGAAACTGTCCGTACGCCGCGTTCAGGGCATTCCAAGTCGTCGTACTGGCAGGCACACTGCTCGGTGCGGCCCAGCTTACGCCATTATCTTGGCTGACGATCACCGTGCCGCCCGATCCCGCAGCCACCCACACACTGCCGTAGCCGCCCACCGCACGCAAGGTTTGCGCTGCCACGGCGGGCACCGAGACCTTGCTCCAGTTGAGCCCGTCGGTGCTCGACAGCATGGCGCCGCCCTGCCCCACGGCCATCCAGGTGCCGCTATAGGAGTAGGCCACGCCGTACAAATTGGCCGTCAGACCCGCAGGCACCACGCCGGCGGTCCAACTGATGCCGTCGATCGAATAGAAGATGCCACCGCTGTCTCCGACGGCGACCAGGCTGGTGCCATTGGTCGTCACGGCATTGAGGCCCGAGGGAATGACCGTGGTGGCCGCCGTCCAGGTACTCAAATCGGGGCTGTAGTAAATGTTGTTCGCACTGCCGTTGCGGCCTAAAACCAGGTAATTGCCATTGAAATAAGTGCTGGCGGTGTAGTTCATTTGCGGCACGCCGCTCAAGGGCGCCGACCAGGTGTACGCGTCGGTGCTGGAATACATGCGCGCGCCGTCGCCTACGGCCAGGTAATACTGGTTGCCGTCGGTGCTCAAGCCCAAGCTCAAGCTACGAATCGTGCCTTTGTCCGAGGTGGGCGTATTGGCCACCCAGGTGCCACCGGCCGGGCGTGGCACCACGGCGACGGAGGGCGATTGCGGCCCGCCAGGACCACCGTTGATGCGGCCATCGAGCGCAAAGGAATAAGCCACCCCATTGGCCAGACCCGTGAGCACATAGGGCGAGGTCACATTGGTCATCCAGGCGTGCAGGCCGGGCGGGGATTTCAAATTAATGGGGTCGGCCGTGGCGGCATACATCAGCCAGTAGTCCACGCCGGGCACCGCGTTCCAGGTGATCGTGACTTGTCCGTTGCCTGGCGTGACAGTAATGCCGCCCACCGGCGCGGGCGCCGAGCTTCCGCCGCCACCGCATGCACAGACCCACAAAACAACAAAAAAAGCGGCAATTTTCAGGCGAAGCGAAGACAAGGACATGGGGTTTTGGTTTTCAATTGGTGCATCACCGATTATGCAGTAGCGGGCCTGCCGGCTCGGGCGGCCTGTGCCTCGCCTGTGTAAAGCCCCCGGACCATGGCTTAGGCGCCCACGATCCACCCTTCTAAGGGGTCCAACTGCGCGGGCAGGCCCCAGCCCGCCTGGCGCTGCGCCCATGCCGCTTGCACCAGGCAGAGCACGGCGTCCAGGGCATCGCCGCTGGCGTCTTGGACCAGGGCCTCGCGTTGGGCATGGCTGAGCTTGAGGGCCAGGCCCCAGCGGGTTTGGCCCAGCTCCAAGGCATTGACCAGGTCTTTGCGCGCGATCAGCCGCGCGCTGTCTTGTTTGGCTTTGTCGTCGCTTTTGTAACTTTGGTTGCCCAAGACCTCTCGCGCCAGCATGCCAGGGTAGGCCTCCAGTGCCACGCGCGCGGCGCCCGTCTGCGCAGCCTGTAGGCCGGGAAAGTGCGCGTCCAGGGCCAACAGCAGGGGCACGCCGGCGTGCATCATGTAGGCCACCGGCGGGTTCACCCATTTCATCGAGGGGCTCGAGCGCGCCGGGATGTCGGTGGCGCGGTGGGCAAACTTGGAGCCAGCGGGCCGACTGTCGCAAAAAGCGGCAAAAGCATCGCGGATCTGGGCGCGCGACAAGGCGCAGTAATGCGCCATACAGGCCTGCCAGTCTTGGGGCCAGCCCAGCGCCAGAACCAAGTCGCGCGGCAGGCCAAAAGGCAGGTCAAAGCCACCCACCCAGGCGGGCAGTGCGGCCAAGGCCTGTGAAAAGCCGTCTAGGCTTGCAAAGCGCTCCAAACGTTCTAGGCGCAGGCGCGCGCCATCGATGTGGCCCCAGGCCAGGACAATGTTTTTGCGGGAATTGGGGCTGCTGGAAAAATCGCAACCGAGCAGTTGCACCATCGCAGCGCCCAGGTCTGCGCCGGCCTTAGGCCCGACCGATGATGGAAGCGGTCGCCATCAGCTCTTCGAGCAGGGCCAGCGAGACATCACCCGAGACGCTATAGGGATCAAACTCGGGCGTTTCGGAATACTTGAGCAAAATACTGGCATTGAGCTTGGACATATTGACCTGGCCCATGGTCCAACCGCTAAAGCGCCGCTCGCGGATTTCCTCATACAAAAGCAGCACCACATCGTTGTGGCGCGGATCGCGCTGGATGTGGCTGTACAGCGCATTGACCGCATTACGCCCGCCTTCGATAGCCTGCAAAAAAATACCACCGCCATAGCAAAGAATGCCGGTAATACCCTGGCCGGGATTACCTTGGCGGGACTGGGCCAAGATTTCTTCAATCGGAGCGGTCGCCGGGTTGACGGCACGGCTGGCATAGAGCAAACGGACCAGCATGGTTCAGCCTTTCTTGGGAATGAGGGACAAAAACTCGCGGCGCAAATTGGGGTCTTTCAGGAAGACGCCGCGCATCACCGAATTGATCATTTTGCTGTCCATGTCTTTGACGCCGCGCCAGGACATGCAGTAGTGGCTGGCCTCCATCACGATGGCCAGACCATCGGGCTGGGTTTTTTCCTGGATCAGGTCGGCCAGTTGGACGACTGCCTCTTCTTGGATTTGCGGGCGACCCATGACCCATTCGGCCAGGCGGGCGTATTTGCTCAGGCCGATCACATTGGTGTGCTCATTGGGGAGCACGCCGATCCAGATACTGCCAATCACCGGACAAAAATGGTGGCTGCAGGCGCTGCGCACCGTAATCGGACCGACGATCATCAGCTCGTTGAGGTGCTCGGCATTGGGGAACTCCGTGATGGCTGGGGCCGCCACGTAACGGCCACGGAACACCTCGTTGAGGTACATCTTGGCGACCCGACGTGCCGTGTTAGCGGTGTTGTGGTCGTTATCGGTGTCAATCACCAGGCTGTCGAGCACGCCGCGCATTTTGACTTCCACCTCGTCGAGCAAGGCCGCCAACTCGCCCGGCTCAATGAAGTCAGCGATATTGTCATTGGCGTTAAAACGCTTGCGTGCGGCAGCGATACGCTCTCGAATTTTGACGGAAACCGGGGTTCCAACGTCCTCGTCTGATGGTTGCATAGCGGGGTTTATGGTGGCTAACAAACCATGTTACCAGCGTTTACCCCGTGGGTTGGTTTGTCTCCCAGCGGCCTGGCAGGGCACAAGGGCATTGGGTCCGCACCGAAAGCCAGGGGTGTCAATAGCGCCGCCCAATGACAAAAACACCCAGCCGCATAAGGGCCAAGGCAGCCAAGTCCAGCGCGCGTTGCCAGGCGCTTCGCGCCAGGTAGCGCGGCGCTTGCACTTGCAAGGACTGGCGCTGCAGCGCAGCCATTAAGCGTTCGCGCAGGGCCTGCGCGAAATGCGCATCGCGCACCACCACATTGGCCTCGCGCGCCAGCAACAAGCTCAGCGGATCGAGGTTGGAGGACCCTACCGTGGCCCACAGGCCGTCGATCACCGCTACCTTGGCATGCAAAAAACCACTCTGGTATTCATGGATTTGCACGCCTGCGGCCAGCAAGCTGCCGTACACAGCGCGCGCGCCATGGAACTGCATGAAATACTCGTAGCGACCTTGCAGTAACACGATCACCCGCACGCCCCGGCGTGCCGCATGTTCCAAAGCGCTGCGCAGTTTGCGCCCGGGCATGAAATAGGCATTGGCAATCAGAACCTCGTGGCGCGCTTGTCCGATAGCTTGGCTGTAAGCCCTCTCGATACGGCTGCGGTTGCGCAGGTTGTCGCGCAGCACTAACGCGGCGGCCACGTTGGCCGGCGGCTCTTGCACCAGCGGCGCTGCTGCCGGGGCGGCGGCGGGCTCCAGGGCCGATCGCCAATGGCGCCGCGCCGCCGTCCACTGGCGCGTCTCCAGTTGCAAGGCAAACTCCAGTCGCGTCCAAAAGCGCTGCATCAAGGCCTGTGCGTCATGCACCAAGGGACCATGCACCTGGACCGCGAAGTCCAGCCGGGGTGACTCCAGGTGCCCATAGTGCGGATCGGAAAAATCATCAATGACATTGATGCCGCCGCAAAAGGCCACACGGCCGTCCACGACACACAATTTGCGGTGCAAGCGGCGCCAGCGCACCGGAAAAAAAATATCGAAGTAACCTAAAGGAGAAAACCGATGCCACTGCACCCCAGCCGCATTCAGGCGGCTAAGCCACTGCATGGAAGGCGCTGGCGTGCCGATCCCGTCCACCACCACATACACCGCCACGCCCCGCAAAGCGGCGCGCTCTAGGGCCAGGGCCAGCGCCTCGCCCTGGCGGTCAAAGGCATAGATATAGGTTTCCAGGCGCACTTCGGTGTGGCTGCGGTCAATGGCGTGCACCACGGCGGCAAACAATTCATCGGCGCCCTGCAGCAAATGCAGTCGGTGGCGGGGGCGCAAATGCACGGCATTCATACCGCAGGCACAGGCATAAAGTCAAACTCGGCGACCAGGGGCAAATGGTCCGACATGCGCACCCAGGGCCCACCGCGCGGCACATGCTGGCGCAAACACACCAAGCCCCGCGTGTAGATGTGGTCCAGCGCCAGCAAGGGCAGCGCCGACGGAAAGGTGGGCAAACTGTGCTGCGCTGGCGGTGCCAGCCCGACGCGGGCCAGCACCTGGCGCACCGAGGGGCCCCATTCATTGAAGTCACCGGCCACGATCAGCGCCTGGCCTGCGGGCACCTCGCGCTCGATAAAGGCACACACTTGCTGCAATTGGCGCAGCCGTCCTGCGCGCAGCAAGCCCAGATGCAAGACCAGCACATGCACTGCTTGCCCGTGCACCTCCAGGGTACTGTGTAAGAGGCCACGTTGCTCGAAGCGGTGGTCCGAAATGTCCTCGTGCTGGTGGTGCAAGACAGGCCAACGCGAGAGCAGCGCGTTGCCGTGCTCGCCGTGGCGCGTGAATGCATTGCTGCGGTAAACGGCGGCATAGCCCTGGGGCGCCAAAAAATCGGCGTGGCCTTGCGCCGGCCACTGGGCAAAAAACTGCGCTTCGCGGTGGTTGAGCTTGCGCACCTCCTGCAGGCACACCAGGTCGGCATTCAAACGGGTAATGGCGCTGCGCAGGTTGTGAATTTCCAGTCGGCGCGCTGGTCCCAGGCCGCGCACACCCTTGTGGATGTTGTAACTGACCACGCGCAAAGCTTTATCCATAGACCCATTGTGCACCGCTGGCCCCGTCGTCCCGAGCCCAAGGCCGTCGCTACACTTGGCCTCGCTCTATGTACGTTCTGGTATTTTTCACCGTCCTGGCCTTTTCCCTGCAAATGCGCAACTCCCTGGAGCAGCGCCGCCGGGTGCTGCTGCTCGGGCATTTTTTGCGCCGCTACCAGATCGAGACGCTGATGCAAAACCTGGTCGATGGTTATTTGCGGGCGCTAGGCGAGAGCGATGCCCAGCGCCGGGCCGCTATTTGGACGGTGCTGGACCAGACCGAAACCCAGCTACTGGGGCAGGTACAAAACCTGATCACTGACATGGGCGAAGCCGACCCGCGCCAATGGCAGGCCAGCACCCTGGCACTGGGCCTGCCGCTGGCCACGCACTGGGCGCCGGCCTTGACCTTTGACTTACGCAAGTTATTACGCGTGCATGCCGACGGGATAGCCGCCGCCATGACCAATAGCGAAGACCTGTCTCAGCGCGACCGGGCCTACCGCCTGTGTGCCGAGCTCTTGCTTTTGCAACACAGCTGTCATTGGTATTGCAAATCGCGCTGGGTGGCCTCGGCGCGCATGCTGGCACGGCATAAAACGCAGTATGTCCAGCTGCTGCAAGCGGTATCGCCAGCCACGCGCAAATCCTACGCCAGTCTGACCGGCGTCTGAACAGTGCTGGCCGCGCGCTGCCTTAGGCCTTGACCGGGTCCAGGTTGCGCAGACGGATATGCAGTTCGCGCAACTGCTTTTCGTCCACCGGGCTGGGGGCCTGGGTGAGCAAGCACTGGGCGCGCTGGGTTTTGGGGAAGGCAATCACGTCGCGGATGGACTCGGCACCGGTCATCAAGGTAATGATCCGGTCCAGGCCAAAGGCCAAGCCGCCGTGCGGAGGTGCGCCGTACTGCAGGGCATCGAGCAAAAAGCCGAATTTGAGCTGCGCTTCTTCGGGCGTGATTTTCAGCGCGTCAAACACTTTTTGCTGCACATCGGCGCGGTGAATACGCACCGAGCCGCCGCCCATTTCCCAGCCGTTCAAGACCATGTCATAGCCCTTGGAAATGCACTTCTCGGGGGCGGTGACCATCCAATCCTCGTGGCCATCTTTGGGCGCGGTAAAGGGGTGGTGGGTGGCGGTGTAGCGCTGGGCTTCTTCGTCGAACTCGAACATCGGGAAGTCCACCACCCACAAAGGGGCCCAGCCTTTTTCGAATAAACCGTTGTTTTTGCCAAATTCGCTGTGGCCAATTTTGATGCGCAATGCGCCAATCGCGTCGTTCACCACCTTGGCCTTATCCGCGCCAAAGAAAATCAGATCGCCGTCTTGCGCGCCTGTGCGCTGGAGCAACTCGGCAATGGCAGCGTCATGGATGTTTTTGACGATGGGGCTTTGCAGTCCGTCGCGCCCCTTGGCCAGCTCGTTGACCTTGATGTAGGCCAGGCCTTTGGCACCGTAAATTTTCACAAACTCGGTGTAGGCGTCGATCTCGCCACGGCTCAAGCCACCGCTTTCGCGGGCGCCGCCCGGCACGCGCAAGGCCACTACACGGCCGCCCTTCATGGTCGCAGCGCCCGAGAAGACCTTGAAGTCCACGTCCTTCATCACGTCGGTCATTTCGGTAAATTGCAGCTTGACGCGCAAATCGGGCTTATCCGAACCGTAGATGTACATAGCGTCGGCATAGCTCATGACCGGGAAGACGCCCAGGTCCACGCCAATGGTGTTTTGGAACACCGTGCAAATCATGCCCTGGAACATGTCGCGGATTTCTTCCTCGCCTAAAAACGAGGTTTCGATATCAATCTGGGTGAACTCCGGCTGGCGGTCAGCGCGCAGGTCCTCGTCGCGAAAGCACTTGGTGATTTGGTAGTAGCGGTCAAAGCCGGCCACCATCAGCAACTGCTTGAACAACTGGGGCGACTGCGGCAGCGCAAAAAACTGGCCGTCATGCACCCGGCTGGGCACCAGGTAGTCGCGCGCGCCTTCGGGCGTGCTCTTGGTGAGCATAGGCGTTTCGATGTCGACAAAGCCGTTGGCGTCCAAAAACTTGCGCACTTCCATGGACACGCGGTAGCGCAGCATCAGGTTGTTTTGCATGTAGGGACGGCGCAAATCGAGGACGCGGTGCGTCAGGCGCGTGGTTTCCGACAGGTTGTCCTCGTCGATCTGAAAGGGCGGCGTCACCGAGGGGTTGAGCACCGTCAGGGTATGGCACAAGACTTCGATCTTGCCGCTTTGGAGGTTGTCATTGACCGTTCCCTCGGGGCGGGAGCGCACCAAGCCTTGGACTTGGATGCAAAACTCATTGCGCAGGTCTTCGGCGATGGCAAACATCTCGGCGCGGTCCGGATCGCAAACCACTTGCACATAGCCTTCGCGGTCGCGCAGGTCGACAAAAATGACGCCGCCATGGTCGCGCCGACGGTTGACCCAGCCGCACAAGGAGACGGTTTGGCCCAACAGGGCTTCGGTCACAAGACCACAATAATGCGTGCGCATAGCCATAAGGTGCTTTCCCTGCCTCGATGGGCAGCCTGGTTTTAATGAGGGGAGGTCGGTGGGTTGGCGTCGGCGTGTACCGTCGGCGAAACCGCGCCCATCGAGATAACGTAGGTGAGCGCCTCGTCAACGCTCATTGCTAATTCGATCACGTCGGCGCGCGGCAGCAACAAAAAATAGCCGCCAGTGGGGTTAGGCGTGGTGGGCACATAGACGCTGATCAGGTCACCGGGCAGGTGCGCGGCAACCTCGCCATCGGGAATGCCGGTCTGAAAAGCAATCGTCCAACTCCCGGGGCGCGGAAACTGCACCAAAACAGCGGTACGAAAGGCATTTCCATTGCTGGAAAACAGCGTGTCGGATACTTTTTTGACGCTGTTGTAAATCGACTTGACCACCGGAATATGGGTGAACATCCGGTCCCACTGCTTAAGCCACCAGCGCCCGGCCACGTTGGAGACGAATGCGCCAGTCAACAGCATGAAGCCCAAAACCAGCACCACACCCAAGCCCGGAATATGGGCCAGTTTGTCTAAAGACAGCGCAAACTGGTCAGAACTGACCGCCGACAAGGCCATGAGCAAACGCGCAAACAGACCGTCCAGCACATTCATCATCCACAGCAAAACCCAGATGGTGATCGCCAGGGGCAACCACACCATCAATCCGGTCAGCAGGTATTTTTTGATCGGCACGGTACTCTCTCGCGGTCGTGTGATGGGTGGCTGCCGGTTCAGGTCGACGCCGCAGGCGCAGCACTCGAGGTGGCAGTCGTAGAGGGAGCGGCCGCCGCTACCGGCGTGGGGGTGGCCGCGATAGCGGGGGTCGCGCTGCTTGCGGCATCGGCGCCAGACGATGCGACGGGCGGTGTATCGGTGGCGGCCTTATCACCCGATGCTTCTGCTTTACCGCCGCGAAAATCCGTGACATACCAACCCGTGCCTTTGAGCTGGAAACCCGCTGCCGTTAACTGCTTTTGAAACGCGGCCTGTCCGCAGGACGGGCAGTCACTGAGCGGGTCGTCCGCGATTTTTTGCAAAACGTCCTTGGCAAATCCGCAGGAATCGCACTTATAGGCGTAGATGGGCATAGCGAGGGGCCTTTAGCGGTCAGGTGGCAAAGCCTTTCATTATAGTTTGGACTAGTGCCAGAGCCGTAGTTGCCCCAGGGCGGCGGTCAGCACCACCCCCATCAGAAAACCGGCGACCGCCCACAGAGCGCCTTGGATCAGGCGGTGGGTTTTTTGCTGCTGGGCCAGCAGACGCAGCAAGGCGGCTTGCTGAGCGGCGTCCTGGCTGGGGCGCTGCAGGTAGCTTTGCAGCAAAACAGGCAGCTGCGGCAGGATCTTGGCGTACTGCGGCGCCTGCAGCTTGAGCTCGGCCCACAACTTGCGCGGCCCGAGCTGCTCGGACATCCAGCGCTCCAAAAAAGGCTTGGCGGTAGCCCACAAGTCCAAATCGGGGTCGAGCTGGCGGCCCAGGCCCTCGATATTGAGCAGGGTTTTTTGCAACAACACCAGTTGCGGCTGGATTTCGACATGAAATCGGCGCGAGGTCTGGAACAGGCGCAGAAGCACCATGCCCAAAGAAATTTCCTTAAGTGGTCGGTCAAAGTAGGGCTCGCAGACGGCTCGCACCGCCGCCTCCAGCTCATCGACCCGCGTGGCGGCCGGCACCCAGCCCGAGGCGATGTGCAGTTCGGCCACGCGCTTGTAGTCGCGCCGGAAAAAAGCTACAAAGTTTTGTGCCAGGTACTCTTTATCCACCTCGGTGAGCGAGCCGACGATGCCAAAGTCCAGCGAAATATAGCGCCCCAGCGTCAGGGGTGCCAGGCTGACCTGGATATTGCCGGGGTGCATATCGGCGTGGAAAAAGCCGTCGCGAAACACTTGGGTGAAAAACAGCGTCACCCCGTCGCGCGCCAGTTTGCCGATATCCACGCCTGCCGCGCGCAGGGTCTCGACCTGGCTGATTGGCACGCCGTGCATGCGCTCCATCACCAGCACCTCGGTGGTGCACAAGTCCCAGTACATCTCCGGAATCATGACCAGGCCCAGGCCCTCCATATTGCGGCGCAATTGGGCGGCGCTGGAGGCCTCGCGGATCAGGTCCAGCTCGTCGTGCAGGTATTTGTCAAACTCGGCGACCACTTCGCGAGGCTTGAGGCGCCGTCCGTCATCGGACCAACCTTCAATCAGCCCGGCCATCCAGCGCATCAGGCCCAGATCCTGGTCGATAGCGCCCAACATGCCCGGACGCAAAACCTTGATTGCCACCTCGCGCTCCTGGCCATGGCGGTCGCGCATCAGGCCAAAGTGCACCTGCGCAATCGAGGCACTGGCCACCGGCACGCGCTCAAACTGCACAAACAACTCGGCAATCGGTTTGCCCAGCGATTTTTCAATGGCCGCGACCGCCAGGTCCGAGTCAAAGGGCGGTACCTGGTCTTGCAGCTTGGCCAGCTCGTCGGCAATATCCACTGGCAAGAGGTCGCGCCGGGTGGAGATGACTTGGCCCAGCTTCACAAAAATCGGACCCAGATGCTCCAAGGCCAAGCGCAGGCGCGCGCCACGCGCTTGTTGCGCCATGGAGCCTGCGGGCAAAAGCCATTTCAACAGTCCCAGTGCGCGGCCAGGGGGCAGACTCTCCAACAGCAGGGTGTGCAGCCCGTAACGAAACACCACATAGGCGATGAACAGCCCGCGCGAAAGGCGGCTCATGCCTGGCTTTCCGGGGCGCTGGCCGTTGCGGCAAAGGGTGCGCGGCCGGGCACGAAACGGCGCAGGGCTTGCGCCATCTGGCGGCCAATATCGCACAGCCCGTGGGCGGGCACGTCGCCGACGATACGCGCCAGATCGGCCTCGATATCCCAGCGCACATGGTCAATCAGCCAGTTGATGTCGGCGGCCAGTTGCACGTCGCCCTGCACCCGCACCTCGGGCTTGGCGCCTTCGAGCAGTGGGGCCACAAGCTCCCAGGGCGTCGCCGCGGACAGGGTCAAAGACAAGTCGGTGGTGTCTGTCGCACGCTCCAACTGCAAAAGTCCGGCGGGGCTGATACGCACCTGGAAATGAAAGTCCTGCCACTGGACCCGCACCACGCGGCCCTGCTGGCGCGCCAAGCGCTCCATGGCCAAGGGCTCTTGCATCAGCACATGGTTGAGCAGCAAAACCAGGCGGCCCTGCGCCTCGGAAACAGCCCAATCGGGCGGCGTAAGCGTGGGCGGCAAGCGCGCAAACAGGCTTTGCGCAAAAGAAAAAAGAGACGATGTGGCCATAGGCGCTGATTATTCCCCATTCGCCATGGCCCCGTTCTGGCGCCCGCACCACGCCCTTTTAAGGGGGCGCAGCCCTTTATTGCAAAGCCTGGACGCCGGCGACCAGCCAGCCGCCACCGGTCTTGGGTTTGGTCATATTCCACACTTCGCGGAAAGGACTGGGGCTGGCCGCAGGCTCTTCGCGGATCATGCCGGTGAACTCCACGCTGGCCATGTATTCGTCGGCCAGTTCTTCGATGCCCAGCAAATGCGCCTCAATGGCCAGCACTTCGGTATGGTTGGGCTGGGTGCCCGTGTGCGCTTCGCGGTCGCTGAGTTGGGTACGGATTTCGGCCAGCATGCTGTCGGTCATCATGGCGCGCAGGCTGCTGATGTCCGATTTGTCCCAGGCGGCCTGCAGCGTGATGAAGTTGGCCTTGGCAGCACGCAGGAAGCCCTCGGTATCAAAACCGGCAGGCACGCCCCAGGCCTGCGAGCCCGCTAGCGCCGATCCAATCATGGAGCCGCCCCCTTGCGCACCGGCTTGCTCCCAGGGACGGGCCGAAGCGTCATTGCCCACGTTTTCGGGGCGATACGGCGTGCGCGCCGCCGTGCCCATGCCGTCGCCACTGTAGGCGTAAGGCGGAGGCGACGCACGGCGGCTTTGCAAAAAGTAGCGCAGCAACATCCACAGCACCAGCAAGGCACCGATGACCAATAAAATATTGCCAAAGCCTTCGCCAAAGCCCATGGAATGGGCCAACCAGGCCAGGCCCAGACCGGCGGCCAAACCGCCCAGCATGGCGCCCCAGGGGCGGCGTTGCGGCACGGGGGCCGGCGCTTGGGCGGGAGCAGGCGCGGGGCGCTGGTTCACAGCGGGCGCGCTCGGGGGGGCGGCCTCGCGCTGCGTCACATTGCCCGATTGGCGGCCCATGGACCGCCCGCCGCCCAAACGCGCCGCCTCGGCGTTCAGGCTGACAAGCATCATCAAAGCTGCAAAAAAGGCGGTCCACCACTTCATATCAATTCTTTCCAAAAAACGCAAAATCAAATTGCTCAGCACTTGATTCCAACATGCAATGCCGCAATGCCGGCACTCAGGTTGTGATAGTCCACATGGCCAAATCCACCTTTGCGCATCATGGCTTTAAGTTCGTCTTGCCCGGGATGCATGCGGATGGACTCGGCCAGGTAACGGTAGCTGGCGTCATCACCGGCCACTAGCTTACCCAAGACGGGTAAAACCTTAAACGAATACCAGTCATAGGCCTTTTCTAAAGGCGGGGCTATTTTGGAGAACTCCAGCACCAAAAGCTTGCCGCCGGGGCGCAGCACGCGGCACATCTCGGCCAGGGCCTGGTCTTTGTGGGTCATATTGCGCAGGCCAAACGCTACGCTAACCAGGTCAAAGTAGTTGCCCGCAAAAGGCAGGTGCTCGGCGTCGCAGACCACGGTGGGCAGCACCACGCCGGTGTCGAGCAGGCGGTCGCGTCCGGTGCTGAGCATGGCGTGGTTGATGTCGGTATGCACCACCTGCCCGCTTTTGCCCACTTTTTTGGAGAAAGCCAGCGCCAAATCACCGGTGCCGCCGGCGATATCCAGCGCCTTGTCGCCCTCTTTCAGGTTGGCCACCATCACGGTGTAAGCCTTCCACACGCGGTGCAGGCCCCCCGACATCAGGTCATTCATCAGGTCGTATTTGGGCGCGACCGAGTCAAACACGCCGCGCACATGGCGGGCTTTTTCGGCCTCGTCGACCGACTGGAATCCAAAATGGGTATGGGCCATGGGCGCTGCTCCGGAGAAATCTAATGGCTGGCGCAGCCGTGGCCTGCAGCGGCGGGCATAGGCGCGTCGCGGTCGCGTCCGCCGTCCAGCAAGCGTTTTTCGTAGTCCTGCCACAGGCGCGCTTGCTCGGCGCCCAAAAAATACAGGTAGTCCCAGGAAAAAATGCCGGTGTCATGTCCGTCCGAAAAGCGCGGCTGCACCGCGTAATTGCCCACCGGATCGAGTGCGTCGATATCGACCAGGCGCTTGCCCGATTGCAAAACCTCTTGGCCTGCGCCATGGCCCTGCACCTCAGCCGAGGGCGAGTACACGCGCATCAGCTCAAAGGGAATTCGAAAGTCAGACCCGTCCGAAAAGCTGATTTGCAGCATGCGCGACTGGCTGTGCAGCGTCAGCGCCTGGGGGATGGGAGAGTTTTTGCGCAAGCCGGCCATAAGAGTCCAAGAAAGTGGGGCTAATGTAAAGCTTAAACCAGCACCCGCTCGATGCCGCCGGCGTTGGCCTTTTGCACATAGGCGGGAAGCCATTGCTCGCCCAGGATGAGGCGCGCCATCTCGACCACGATGTAGTCGGCCTCGAGCAGGCCGTTGTTCAGGTCGTTGCCGTAGCGGCTCAGGCCTTGCAGGCAGCTGGGGCAGCTAGTCAATATTTTGGTGGCCGCGCCGGCATTGGCGGGCGCCAGCGCAGCCAGCGCGTCGGCGTCCTGGCGCAGTTGCTCTTCTTTGCGGAAACGGATTTGGGTAGAGATATCGGGCCGGGTGACGCCCA
>Ga0209084_1001038_pt1 | contig 24411 bp, 17 predicted proteins | sample C_130820_MF_Meta_FD_187309 | JGI IMG/M metagenome (GOLD analysis project Ga0209084, IMG submission 187309) | Freshwater microbial communities from Lake Croche, Canada to study carbon cycling - C_130820_MF_MetaG (SPAdes) (version 2) | ecosystem: Environmental > Aquatic > Freshwater > Lake...
TCACTCGCTCTTTTAAGATAAACAAGACCAAGTAATGGTTTTATCTTGAGCCCATTGCCTTAATAGGGCGCGATGTGGTTCTAAATGGGGGGCGGTCTAGGCAACTAGCCGCTCTACCAGCTCCCGCGGTGATGCCTAGTATAAAAAAAAGAATGGTTGGAGAAAGTAAGTTTTGTGAGATTAAATGTAGGAATTCCATAATTGCTTTTGTTTTATTATTTTTATTTTTAATTTACAAGAAAACATTCTATATTAAAAATTGATAGTTCTTATATGTATTATGATATATACTCATAGTTGGGAGACATGCCATTTCACCTTAATACACTGTTGCTAAAGAGTTTTATCTCTATCGCAGAAACTGGAACATTTAGCCACGCTGCGGATGTAGTTGGACGTACTCAATCCGCACTCAGCTTACAAATTAAAAAATTAGAAGAAGGTTTGGGCTGTCAGCTTTTTGAACGGTCGGCTCGTCTAGTAAAACTCACGCAACAAGGTGAACTTTTCTTAGGCTATGCCAAACGCATTATTGAGTTGCAGTGGGAAGCTTATAGCTGCCTTAAAGAACCAGATGTTGAAGGTGAAATAAGACTTGGTACACCAGAGGATTTTGCTACGCATTATTTGCCAGATGTATTGGAATCTTTTCGACAATACCATCCGCGTGTTCAGCTTAATGTATCTTGCGATCTCACACTTAATCTGATCGATGGTTTCCGAAATGGCAATTATGATGTGATATTAGTAAAACGCGACTCCAAGGCTGCAAAGGGTGGTACAAAAGTATGGCGTGAGCCTCTAGTTTGGGTTGCTTCCGATCGCCACAAAATTGAGGAACCGCTTTCGTTAGTATTATCTCCTGAGCCCTGCATTTACCGTGCACGTGCGATTGCAGCTCTAGATAAGTTCAAAAAGCCGTGGCGTATATCCTACACTAGTCCGAGCCTTGCAGGTAATATTGCTGCCGTAAAAGCAGGACTTGGCATCACTGTGCTACCAGCTAACATGCTACCTGCAGGTATCCACCCAATCCGTAAACTACCAGAACTCGTCGATGCTGAAATAGCACTCATGAAACGTAATGATTTATCCAAAGCTTCAGAAATGCTTGCAGAACATATTATTAATAGTTTAGAGCGTGCAGGCAACTGATTATTTTTATCTGAGGTAATTAAAACATTATAGAGTTTGCTTAATCTAAAATTCTTAATAAATAAGAATATTGAAATAGATACAGTAAAGTAACAAAAACAAGGTTTTTAGCGCCATCTAAAAACGAGTTAACACTCATTTTTAACTGTGGCTTTTTTCATAGGAATTGCTGTAATTTCAGCATATCCCTTACCTTTTGTAACTCCTATCCAATAGTCTCCTTCGATCTATAAGCACTTCAATACAGTTACTATTGCAGCACTCAATATCTCTTACATTGTAATTGTCAGATATTTTACTATTACTGCCACTTAAAATAATTTCTTTAGCTTTACTAATCTTAAATTCTTTAACTGGGGACAAGTTATATGTGACACTAGCTATCGAATTAAAATAATCCATATTTTCAGGTAAATTTTTTTTAATATAAATACTATTATTTTTTTAAATCTTATCATACTCCGCTTCAATCTGATAACTTATTTCAGTCAATTTTTTATAGTTTGTCATGATAGAGTTGCCAACAAACAAAACTGCAAAAACCATGTAAACAACTGTCAGAATATTTACTATGATAAAGAAATTTTTTAATATATAACGTCATTCGTTTTTTATCACTTGAGTTATCAAGATAGGCTGTTTTGTTCTATAATACTCAACATATTACTATTTTCACAAGCATTAAATATTGCCGCTTCTATTTTATTTTTTATAAAGTTTAACTTCTCAAATAGCTCGACTCCCCTGCTCTTTTGCGACAAGCTGTCAATATTGCGTTTTATCTCTTCCCTTGCCTCTAGATTTGTTTTGCCTAGGTATTTTTTCATTACGTATGATTCGTAAAGGGTTTGGTACATACCCTTATGCCTGGAGTCATGGATTAATCCTTGCGGTGACAGCCAGGTATTGTTAGTCACCAAATGTTTTATACGGTAAATATCACCATCCTTCTCAAACTTTTTGCCAAGTACATAGGTATTGAACTCTGCTTTTTCCTTTTCCTCAGATACATTATTTTTGAGGTACTGGGCTATTTTACCACCTGTTTGCTTGATTATTTCTTCCTTTTGCTTCTCGATGTTTTGCATCAGGTTGTTTCTATCCAACTCTCTGTCTCCAACCCCATACGCACCACCTTGAATCGCTTCAACAATTTCTGCTTTAGTGAGCCATTGGAAAACAGCTTTAAATCCAGTTTTGCTTTCTTTTTCCCCCATCAAGAATTTACTGCTATTGACTTTTAAGGCATAGTTCCTCCATTCCTCCAAGTTACTGTTAAATTGTGTCTGATGTAGGTTATAGAGCCTTTTAGCTATTTTCTTATTACTAAAGGCCTTGATTGGCTTAAGGCTGTATTTGAACTCTTCATTCCAAATAGAAAGCATTTCTTTAGCTTTTTCTTGCTCTTCCTTTGTTACTGCTACTTCTGTATTGCTAGAATGTTCCATCAGTTGTTGGTTTTTAGAAGAAGCTTTAAAACAATTTTTGTTAAAATTATTTTTTATCTTTTCTTCTACATATTGATGTTTATTGACCTGGCTTCTTTCTATATAAGAAGAATTATTTGTATAGTTATTCTTTGTTATATTATTGATTGGTTGATTTTCGGCTAATTGATTGGTCGATTTAGATAGGATTTTTCTATCGTTAGACTTACTAACCTTAAAAAGAGAAGAGAGTTTATCGCAATTTATAGTATACCATTTAGTATGGTTCCATTTTTTAGCATTAACTTTCTTAGATATTAAAATTCCGCTATCTTGTAAAAAATAAATAATTTTTTTTATTTTATATAAACTAAAAAAAGGAAATTGTTTTTTCCAACTTATTTGAGAATTATATACCCACAAACCATCGTGATCAGGAAGGTGCTTACCACAAACGTTTATCCAATATTGAATTCTTGTGAGTACAATAGATTCCTCATATCCTATTATTAAACTGAGAGACTCTGGCACTAAATAAAATTTATCTTTAGAAAAAGAGCTATTAGCCCCAATCTTTTTCAATGTGGTCATACAATATTACCTTTTTAATAAAAATGATTATTAAAAAGCGCAACACACTTGACTTTTTCCAATAAGGCAGTAGTATATCTATTGTGTGTGCAAAACAACTACGAGCAAAGTGGTGTTGTGCTTTTTACTTAAGTCCCCACATGGGGACTTATTTTATTTCAACTAAGTGTTTTTCAATTATGCATCTTATTTCCTCTGTTAATGTATTTAACTGAATTTTATCAGTAGATATTAATTTTGAAACATCTTCTGACAAACTAATAGACCATTTATTTTTATAGTTTTTTTTCCATGAAAATAAATACCTACTACTTTTATCTAGAATTTTCAGGTCAGTTTTTGTGTTTAAAATACCTGTATTTACTATTTCCATTAATTTATTTGCACCAATTTTGCCGTGTTTAAGTGACTGTGCGTTACTTAGTATTACTTCAATATATTCTCGACCTTTAGAACATATTTGCTTTATTTGTTCAGCAGTTCGAGCAGATATTTTGCTCATATCTTCAATTTCCTCTATTACAATAGGAGGTATTTTACTAAAAGAAAGAAGTCTTGAAACTTGCTGTTTGCTTATTTTTAGTATACTAGTTAAATCTTTTTGCTCTAAAATGCCTTGATCTATCAATTTAGCATAGCTTATCCCTTTTGCGTAATCAGATAGTCCTTTTCTGTTCTCATTTTCTGCTGCCTGAATTAACGCTGCTTCTTTGTCCGAAAGATTTTTGTTTATGGTTTTTAGTTTAATACCAGCTAGTTTTGCTGCTTTCCAGCGTCTTTCTCCTGCGATTAGTTCATAATAATCTTTTTTTGTGGTATGTGGTCTAACTATGCAAGGCTGTTGTTGCCCAATCAGCCTAAAATCATCTGCGAGAGCATGTATATCGCCTAATTCAGATTCTGGTCGATCGCTATATAACCAGTTTTCAATTTTACTAGTCTCAATTAATAATATTTGTTCGTGACCATCTGACTCCAAAAGAAATGTTGGTGTATCAAATACTTTATGATGAGAGTAATTTGCTTTCTTGACTAATGCTTTGTTTAAGTTACTACTTTCACGCTCTTTGCTGTATTCCTCAAACAATCCCTTCTTTATTGACATAGTATATCCTAATTATTAATTTTATCCCAAAGACTCTGTACAAGATCATAATAATCTTGAGCTATTTGAGAATTAGGAGATCCTTCGAGAATAGATTGTTTCTGGATAAGAGCCTCTTGTATTTTAGTAGAGTGTCTTATAGGAATAGGGATGAGATAGTTAGAAAATTTAGTTACATATTTAGCATATATTTGTTGACTTAAAGATGATCTTTCTAACAAAGTAGCAAGCATTATTAACTTTTGATTTTTTAGATTCATAAGCTCCTGAAAATCAAATATGGTACACAAGTTGGTTTCAGATGCATTATAAGCTAATAAATTACATCCAAGAGGACAGATAATAGCGTCAGTACATATTAATGCATTTTCTATCAAATGATTCCAGCTTGGGCCATTATCAAAAACTATAACTTCGTATTGTTTTAATAATGGGATTAATCTGTGTTGGTAAATAAACTCCCTTTTTTGCTGCTGATTAATCCATTTATCTAATATAACCAAGTCGTGCGTTTCTGGTATAATATCCAATGTTGGAAGGTAAGTTTTTTTGATAACTTCTTGAAGTGGGGCATTTTCTGCAAAAAAATGGTATAGTCCTATTGGTTCGTTTCTTTCTTCTAAAACAGACACCTCTTTTTTTGGCAAGATAATATCAGTTATAGAGCATTCGAAGTCTTGACCTATAATTAGTGTCTTAATCCCATTTAAAGCTAAGATTTGAGCTAGATTAAAACTAGTAGTTGTTTTTAATACCCCTCCTTTTTGTATGTAAGTGCATAATATTTTTTGGCTTTGCGGTGGTTGTAAAAAACCAAACTTTCTTCCTATACTTGGAATTTGATCCATAGACCAGTGTCTTACGCCTATTTTACCTCGAGATATTCTATGAGATTCTGGAATTTCACCTCTTTCTTCTGCGTTATACAAGGTTTGTATGGATTTAAACCTATCAGCAGTTTTAAATAACTTTTGTATATCCGAGCCTGTCCAAAAATTTTTTGCCATAATTACTAATGTTAGATGTTTTTAAGTTAAATAAGGTGTTATACCTCTAATATAAGTCAGAGTTTTATTATGTCAAATATAATTTTGATTTTAAGGTATGAATTATTTACTGCTAATGGTGGACAAAAAACCAGAAATAAAATTTTTAGAGTTGCTTTATAATTTGAGCGCAGGTAAGGTTAGAATTATGTTACTATGACTAATTTTGTAGGTAATCTAGTAATATGCCTAATGTAGAGTTTATAAATCCTGCCCAAGCAGAAGATAATATTTCTACCCTCAAAATTGACGATCAGATATATTCATTAGAACAAGTGATGGCAAATACTAGCCTTGCTAGTAGTGCAGTAGGAGACTTCTATCTAACTACGCCATTTAACAGTACCAGTCTACAGGTTAATCTTACCAAGATTCCCTCTTTATTAGCGAAGGAGATTTTTGCTGACGATCAGTTAAAAGAGATCATCTATACCGACAATAATAAATTCATTGTTTTAAATGGATCATTTGTAACAGATACTATACTTAACATTACTTTTATTAGTCCGTTTGGAGTTATTTTATCTAATGCCACATTTACTAATTTTGAAATCGTAAATATTCTTTCGCCAACTGGAGTAATTTATATCTATAATTGTATGGCTGCTAATCTTACAATGGATAGCACCTCTATTTTATTATTAGGAGAGGTTGCAACCTTCAAGGCAACAGCTACTACAAAGCATTTTATAGAGAAAGGAAGCATAACCGCAAATAGCTTACGTATTGAGATATCAACAGAAATCGATATAAATACTTTCTTAACAACCTCAATCGGTAGCGTGAATATTTTTGGTAAGATCTTAACTCAAGATGATATCAGTATTTTGCTTTATGAATCAACAATTCATATTGATCCACAAGCCTCTGTTGAATCAACTCAAGGATTCATAAAAATCAATAATGCTGCTAACTTTACAAATAATATCTCTCTTAAGGGAAAGGCTGGTATTGATATTTCTACTGCTTCAGATAGTTATTTAATTAATAATAAAGAGATTAGCACTCATGGATTATTAACCATCCAGACAGGGCATTTTAATAATTATGGTAGTATTAATGCTGATTTTTTAGACATTAAACTAAAATCAATGTTCAGCCATATAAATATCACTGGTAGCGTTAAAGTGGTGCATGATGCTAGTTTGATATTTGATAATTTTACTCTTGATCCTAATGCAATATTTATCATAGGAGGGTTATTAGAGATAATAGATACTAATATTAAGGATCAGCGTAATTATTTTAGTTTAATAAAGGCTCATTCATTAAAGATTAGTATTTTGAAGACGTTAATGATCGATCAGAAAACTGAAATTAAAGCAGAAAGTAAAATTGAGATTGAGGCTATAAGTTTGATAAGCAGAGGTTTTATTAAAGCAAATGACGGGGTAACAATCACTACGAAAGCAGAAGTTATTATCAGTGGAACTATTCAAAGCTTAGGCGAAATGGAGATCAAAGGTACTGATCTTGTGCTGAACAGCGGTGCAAAAATAGAGGCAATTAAAACGTTAGAATTAAAAGTCGTGTCTCTGTTACTAAAGTCCGGATCTCTTGTTCGAAGCTACGGTTCGTTATTATTTGAAAGTCGAGATGGTAGCCTTAGTAAAATTCTCACTATTGAATCTGCGGAAATTAAAGTTAGCGGTAATGCAGTAATCAAAGTGCAAGAGCTAGTAAGTAAAAGGTCTGGAGGCTACTCTATTGGTCGAACTGATGTCCATCGATGGGATTATAAATGTAGTAGAGGTAAGTGGAGTAAGCAGGGTCATTGTTATAAAGATGATTGGGCTAATACCTTGCAGCCGGAAGGGCTGTTTTATATAGGTGGTAACCTTGTTTTTGATGGATTGAAGATAGAAAACACTCTAAGTTCCTTTGTGATAATTAGAAATTTATCTGTTATTAAGAAACCAGAAATAAAAAGTCAGAATGTAGAGTTAAAAACATATGCAGACTACAAATCTTGGGGCATTACACGACGAAATTGGATAGGTGTGGCAATAGCTGAAACTGCTGCAGAACTTGCGAAATGCGGTCTAAGTAATTACGGACAGATGAATGGCCATGATCAAAAAGCACATTTAATTATGCCATCCACTTTTGCTGTTTTAGGAGTAACGCGTGGAGATTTTACCGGTTTATTATCTTCGGCCATTAGTAGAAATATCGGTAATCGACTTAATCTTTTGCCTCCTGATATGAAAGAGATAGATTTTATAAGCATTAATAGAAAGGATTTTTATCAACCTAGTGCTCTTCAAATTGATTTCAGCTTGTTACAAGTATATAATCCTCTGTCCAAACTCAAATCTATTATAAATTCACAAATGATAGTTACTAAAGGATCGGATGCTTCTTTTGCGCCGTTTTTATCATATTATCATCCGCCTCTTATTCCTTGTGAATACGGTACCGCAGAGCTGTTACGAACATTAGGAGTTGATAAAACCAAATATCCACAGATATTCGGATCAGCTGATATCGAAAAAAGCTTAATTGAACATGGTATGTTTGAGCTTACCGGAGTAAATTGGTTATCTATCCAAGCTGAAAAGTTATTAGCAATTTCTCATTTCGATGACAATATCGATATACCTGAAGATAAAGGTTGTACTCAATTAAAATTACTTTTAAACAACGGACTTAAAATAAAAGAGCAATATAACTTAGAAACTGGTAAGTCTTTATCCAATCATCATCTAAAAGACCTATCTTTGCCATTTGCATGGCCTGTAGCTAAGACACTTGAGAGTGGTAAGGAAGTGTTAGTACTGGAGCTTTATTTACCACAAGATATTGTTAAAAATGTTCCAGCACGCTATGGGGCAGCGATGTTGTTTGGTAGTATTGATATTAAAGCTGATACTTTTATTAGTACTGGCTTGTTTGCGGTTAATGACGGTGCCAGAATCAGTGCCACTAACATAGGTTTAGCAGGACGTTTTGTAGTTAATAGTGGGGATGCAGTTTTAAGCGCTGTTTATAACATAGTAAACGTTGGAAGTATTGAGGAGAATGGCAATCTTCACTTGAGTGCTGGTCATGATATTATAGAACTGATTTTAATTAATCCAGCTAATCATTTGCCAGAGCTTACTAAAAGAGCAGTTTATGCGATTGATGGTAATCTTTACTACAAGGCTGATCATGACATTACACAGCAAGCTTCTGTAATCTTTGCTTCAGGTGATGTTGTAATGAATGCTGGTAATAACATTAATATAGAGTCAGTACATCAATCAAGAGTAGTTAAAAAAGAACATAGTAAGAAGCATTATTTAATCCAAAGTACTATTGATCAGTATGATGCAGTGATTATGGTAAATGGGAAAATAGAGATGACAGCCGGTAATAACTTTATTGGCTCTGGCATAAAATTAGCTGCTTCTACAGGTGATATTAGTATTAAAGCTAGTGAGAAGGTAACTTTAGGAGATAAAACTGGTTATGCTTGGAATCATCTTGGCGCTACTAAGAAAAAGCTTCTTGGTAAGAGTAAGGTAAGTGTTAGCTGGACTACTCATGAAACTGCTCAGGTAGAGATTACAGCACCTGGAGGTACGGTTTATGTATCATCTAAGGAATGTAGTCTTGAAGGAGGTCACATTGATGGTAAGGTGCCAATGTTTAGATGCGATAAACTACAAATCAAAGCACATGAAGTTACTAGTAAAATTGAGATGAGCAGTAGTAAAACTGGATTATGGCTCCTAGTATACCATTAAGAGATTTAATTAATAGTGATGATCTACGTGATAATACTATAGCTGGCCAGATTAACTCTTTAATCAAGATGCAAGGACCACTAGATTTATTACCTGCTGTTAATTTAATTAGCACCATTCCTAACTTAAAGGCAGACTATAATTTACTTAATGGGGGCCAAGAAGTAGATCCCAATGGTTTTATTAAAGAAAAACCATTCTCGCCATTAGCATTAGTTGGTGCGTTACTTAGTAAATATATATCAGCTAGTATAAGTTTTGGTAACAAAAAAACAACTACCTCAGTTACTCAAAGTATAAGTACACTAAGTCAAGTTACAGGTGAGCAATGTAGCTTTAGTGGTGATAATTTAGATATAGCAGCAAATGTTAAATGTCAGAGCATAGACATAGAATCTAGTAATAATCTTAAACTGCACGGCGTTAAGAATACATTAAAAACAGAGTCTACGATGAAGAGTTCTACTTTTGATGTTGGAGTAGGACTTAGTGGAGTAAGTTTTACAGTTAGTATTGGAGATGGTAAGGTTGAGCAGAGTCAAGATCAACACAACTCGGGAACTTATCAAGCAACAAACATATCAATTAAAGTAAATAACAAGCTAGAGATAGAGAATGCTCAGATCAATGGAATCAACGTAAAAGTAGAGGCACTAATCATAGAGATAAAGCAAGTAGTAGATAGCTCCGTGTCAAAGGGTCAAAGCACTGGAGTTAGTATGGGGGTTAATATTGGTTGGGGTGGTGGAGTAACACCAATACTGTCAGTATCAAACTCAGAAAGCTTACAGCAAAGTCAGGTAGTACAGTTCATATCAGGTATAAGTGGAGAGACAGTAGAAGTAACTGCGAATAATCTAATAAGTAATATAGCAGCGATAGAAGCCACTAAAGATCTAAATATTAAAGCTGATAGTATTAATTATATAGCATTACCAACCATAGAAAACATTGACACAGAAACGCAAGTTACAGCTAGCATACTTCCAAGAGCTGATGGTAAGTCAGTATATTATGGGTCACTGTACAGCAAAGATGGTAACAAGGTGATGTCAATTGGCTGGAGTTCTAACCTGGTAGATGGTATACAAGATATACGAAAAGGTATTGAATCAGTACTAGGTCGTAACAGCAATGACAATAAGCAAAACCCAAAAGCTTTGGATCAAATAAATCAAGATGTTAAAGACATTACAAATGCAAACGAAGAGCAAGCAGATCAAGAAAGGCAGCAAGCTAAAGCACAATCTGAATCTATACAATCAACTAAGTCAACAAATCAAAAAAGCAAAGGATATAAAGTATATGATACAGCAATAGGCCCTAATGAACCGTTCATTGATGATTATAAAAAAGTAGAAGAAAGAATAGACGCAATGCCTATATCTGATGCTGAAAAACTTTTTTACAAAGAAAATGCATATAGAGTTATAAAGAAGCTTTATAGCTTGTCTTATAATGAGCGGGCTAATTCAGCCAGCCAAATTGATGATCAGTATGGGGATAAAAACGTTTTAGAGAAAGTATGGCAAGAGGTTAAAAAGTTAAATCCGCTATACTCTAATGATGCTCATGCATTAGTTACAAATGATCAAGAATCTTTAGCTAAGACTACTTCTAAATCGATTAGTGAAATTATAAAATATAGATCTAAACTTGAAGTATATTATGATAAGATACTTAATAAAAATCTTTTGACTGCAACGGAAATTCAATTAGCTAATAATTTAGTATTAGATTATTATGATTATTTAGTTAATACTGGAGTATTATACGGTTATGCCGCTAGAGATGTTATTACTAATAATGGTGCTTTTGGTAGATTTGCAAATAATTATTTGCACGATAGAGCAATCAAAGAAGGTAAAAGTGAAGAACAAATTATAAATATTCAAAATAATATTAGGATAAGCTTGGCCTATCAAGATGCTTATTATAGAATTCAAGAAAAAAATACTAATATTCCTTATAAAGATATAGCAGATTATCATTATAAAATATTTGAAAACCAAGGATTATAGAAATATGCATGGGGAGGTGTATTTTTTGAAGAATTTGCTGGTTCTGGATCATGGATGGATTTTGGTGGATATGATACTCAAGTAGATATTGAACAATTTAAAGCATTTAGTGCTTTACTAAATAATGAAGTAGTAGGTAATATTGAAGCTAGAACCGCATTTAATTATTTATTAGAATCTGTAGCAACTCAAAAGACAGATGCTATAAAAGCATTGGGAACCAGATCGTTAGAAGAAATTGCAGATGCAGCTTTACCTTTTGTATATGCAATGCCTACATATGAAAGATATATGATTTATCTTAATGAAAATAAAAATGTTAATAAGCAATAATGAAGCAAGGATTAAATGAAAAAATTTTTTAATATTTTATGTAATTACCTATGCAAAAAATTTATTTGGATTACGTTTCTGATATTTATATTTTTTTTAGTGCTTGTTTACCTGTCAAATAAAGATCAAAGACTTTTCGTTACTTTAGTTGATGGAAAAACTAAAGTAGAGATACCAAAAGATATAGTTAAGCAGAAAGACTGTAAGAAATACAAAGAGTGGTTAGAGAAGTGGGCAACACCCATGATTATAGCAAGTGATAGATGTCCTTGGTCAAAAGCACCTGAAGGAAAAATAGGTAAATTTGAAATTAATGGAGTCAAGTTTTATATTCCAAGAGACTATCTCTTATTTGATAAAAAGGAACCTGATGGTGAAACAGAGTTAGTTAGCTTACTTATGGAGTATCCAAATATGACTCCTGCAGGCTATGCTAAGGAAAGAAATGTTTTTTATGTAAAAGTGCGTATAGACGGTAAAGATTGGTGTAATAAAGAAAAACTTTGTGAAGATACAGGTAAGACTAGTTATGCAACGGCAACCAGCATAGCATGGAACAAAAAAAATAATATTTCAAATATAATTAAGAAATTATATGAATTACCTAAAGAAGATCTTGCAGCATATAGAATCAATAATAGCTCTGAATTTTTAATTCGGGGAAATCCTTTAAATCCAGATTATTGGATGCGATGTGCTACTGAAGAAGCAGCTGGAGATTCAAGCGTTAGTTGTAATACTGTGTTTGATTATAATGACAAAATTTATATAGATTATGATTTTAGCAGAAAATATCTTTTAAAAGATCATGATAATTTGAGAGCTCAAATTATTGCAAAAATAAATGAGTTTAGAATTCCTACTAAAGATGAATAAAGAAGAATTAATTGAAGAAATGTCAGAAATCTCCGATTTAGCAAAGAAGGATTGCAATAAAGCATTAGATGCAATTATTGAAACGGCGATGGGTAGTAAAATCTAAATAAGACGTACGTCTTATAGGATTTGATACTTTTTATTCATTAAAGAGAAAAGTATCAGAGGGCATTAATCCTAAAACAAGAGAAAAGATAAAGATCCCTGCTGCTAACAGACCTAAATTTAGGGCAGGTAAGCAATTTATTGACGCTATTAATTAGGTTTACTAGTTAAGTAAAAAATCTAAATGTTTATACAGTAGCTTACCAATCTACATCACTCTACTTAAACATAAAATAGTGGTATAGTAAAAATACTATTAAAAATTCCCACTCAGCTATAAAAATTCTTTAGGTATTAAGAATATTCAATACTTTACTAGCGTAGATATTTATGGTCTTACCGGCACTCTTGGTAATAGTAAACATCAGGAGTTTTTACATCATACTTACGATGTAGACTTTGCCATTATCCCAAATTTCCAAGTAAAGAAATTAAGCCACTTTGAGAATATTGTAGAACAAACAAATAAAACTGAGTGGTTGCAAGATATAGCAGATATTGCCAAAGACAAGGCTATCACAGACAAAAGAGTAGTACTGATTATTGCAAAAAATATCGGTGCAATGAAAGAAATTGCAGAATTCTTAACAAAACAAGGTTTGAACGTAACAGAGTATGGTGAGAGTACTGATCAATCCCCGGTAAGAGGTGAGAAGAAATCAGGTACTATAATTGTTGCCACCAATCTTGCGGGTCGTGGCACTGATTTGAAACTCACAAAAGAAGTCCTTAAAAATGGTGGGCTTCATGTCATCATGTCCTTCTTTCCTATGAGTGTCCGAGTTGAAGATCAGGGTTATGGCAGACCTGCACGTCAAGGAGAACATGGTAGCGCACAAACAGTTTTTTATGAACAAGCCAGAGTGCCAATGAGTACGGAGCAAGTGATAGAATTTAAATCTATTATACGTGAAAGAGAAGAATTATCGAGGTTAAAAGAAAATATTTTCTGTAAATTACCCAACATGTTATTACAGGATAAATTCTTTGACCGGTATGTATCTTTAAGCAGAAAAATAGATTCTCCTACCGGTTTCGATGTTACTTTGAGCAACTTATGTAATCCTGGCAATAGCGCAAGTAATGCTTGCATTTACATGAACAATGGTAAGATAGAGTTAAAGATTACTAAGAATGGGGCTTGGCATAACTTAGAGATTACTAAAAAAATGTTCAATGTTGATATAGATATTTACAACCATATAGTATCAATACTCTCAAGACCAACTATTCCAAACACTTTGAGCCAGCGTGACTCGGAATTAATCCACTTCTTAATTGCCATAGAAGACTATAGCCCTGTAGGTTCATATATTACAAGCCGTATTACTGATAAATATAACTCTCATGTTGCAAACTTTAAAAACTCTCCTTCAGAGCTATTATCAAATCAGGCCAAAGAGTTATGGCAAAATGATCAATGTTCATATGGCTCATTGCAAGGAGCTACTAATTGTATTAAAAATGTAGCACAGATTGTCTTTTCTATCAGTGCTACTTCCTTAGGTAACTTTCCATTGGCAGAAGTTGCTTATTTGGAAAATCAAATAAGTAGTAAAGATAAGAATTATGATCCCACCAACCTCCAAAAATCAGATTTATTAAATGCCAAATTAAGGCATTTATATGAGTTATGGCTTGAAGACCGAGTGCTCTATACCAAGGAATTCGAGATACTTCAGGTGCAAGAATTATGGGCAATGTGGCTCAGAGAGCTTGGTATAAAAGATAATTGCAGCGCAATTATTAATAGGATATCACCAAGTCCTGATTTATGGCATATCAATAGTAACCGCAATGATACTGTAAAACTATTAAATAATGCTTTTGATAAGTTTTACGACTTCATACTAAACCAGTATAATCCAACTGAATATGATTCCGGTAAATTATTTCAAAACCCAGCCTACGTAGTTAGAAAAGCATATGATATGCAAAGAATAGATGATGCTCAAGCAGGGTTGTCATCAGTAATAGCGCAGACCAATAGTTTTTTAAGTAGTATCTATAAGGGGGTTGAACAAGCACTTGCAGCCATGTCAATGTCAATTACCTCACCCTGGTATGTTCAGAAACCTCTTGATATTGCCATTAAATTGCTCGAAAAAGCCAGGTTAATGGACAAGGATCTTTCCTGGCAAGCCTATCATGGACTTGCTTACATGCAATTGGTAATTGATTCCAGGATAATCAAAGATGAGGATCAGACAAAGGAAGCCACTATTGCTAAGAAAAACTTTGTTGAAAAATCATTTTGGGCAATGGAAAACTTAGTAAATATAGTCATACCTCAATTAGAAACAACTTTAGTCTATACAGTTAACTATATCGCACCTATTCATTCCCCACTTGCAATGGCATTAATGTTTCAGGTTCATCTTTATAAGGAACAGGTAAGTTCTATTGAACGTAATATCAATATTACTGCCAATAGTGAACCAAATGAGATGATCAGGGTTGCAAATGTCATCATAGTAGAAAAGCTTTTTGACAAGACCAAACCAAATATCACTCAAATTGCAGGTAATTATTTCAACTTAAGTAATATTGATAGTCAAAGTATTAATTTATTAAACAAAAGTGCAGGTCAGTTTAATGTCACCATGCAACAAGAAGCATTCGCTGAATTTTACTTATCTGGAGGAATGGCTTTTACTATTACCACTTATGAGCTTAAACAAGACTGGAGTGGTACAATTTTAAGTGCAGTGCTTGGCACCGTTCTTATTTTTAGTGGCTATGGATTGATGACGCTTGGTGGTCCATTCTTTACCTCACTTGGTTTTACTACTATGCTTGGCGGGATGGGAGATGTTCTCTCAAGTGTGGTCTCAGTGGCGATGAACACCCCAATTAACATGGATAGTTACTTAAGATCAAAAGCCATCGGTTTTGCAATTAGCATTGCCACTGCCGGTATTGCCCATATAGCAAGTGTAAATGGTTGGGATAAAGGACTTGTACCTACGAGTTTAGATGCTCTTAAAGATGGACTTAGTGTTCCAGGATTTATTATGCAGCAATTCGCCATTCAGGCAAGTTTGATGGCCGCGACAGCCTTACTGCAAAATGCTGGCAACCAAGTAGCAAATGCCAATGATGGAGATTTAGAAAGATCGGTTGATGGTATGGTCAAGAATTTGCTTGCCCAATATAGGGAGCAATTAGAAATAATTTTTGCCTATGATGAAGTAAATCGTGGTAAACTCTATGATCAATTAATAGCAAATGCACAAAGTATAAGTCATGACTATGCCATTAAGTATAATGGTGAACTCTCGCAAGGACTAAAGACCGTACTTCCTAATGCTGCTAGAACTTTTGGGTTAATGGCTTCAATGGCAGTAGCTGGTGCTACAAGCTTGGTAAGTCTTGGAGTTGGTGCCTATAAACTTTCAGAGGTAAATGATGATTTTAGTGAGAATTTTGGCAATGTCATTAAAGAAACTTACTCCTCGGTATCAAATTACCGCACTAGTACCATCATGGAGCAAAGATTGAAGCATAGATTTAAGGAAGATGGTATCAAAATGATGGAGGTGTTAAAGCGTAATAATTTTATAACCGGTCTTGATATTCATTATACTAAATGTAACGACATTTCTAGTTTCAACTTTGAAGATTTTGCAAAGTCTCAAGAAGCAATACTCACTATCTGTAATGGAATAGCGATCATGATGTCTGAAGAAAACATGAATATCAAAATGGGTATGCTAGAGCACAGCCTAAAGACTATAGTATTTGCTAACGCCAAAGGAATAGTTAAAACCGACATCGTTGCACCAATTGCTTCTTTTGCAAGTAATTTGGCAGTTAACTCAGTACTGGAATTTTTAGGTGAAAAAGAAAAAGTTAAAAAACTGGAAGAAAAGCAGGAAAAACTCGATAAAGCTTACAAATTATTAAATGAGAAAAATGCTAGAACACTAGACTTTACCACTACAAGTGATGATAAGGATTCTTCTTCTAGTAAAGGCAAACATCATGCTAATAATAATAACAAGAACTCAAACCTTCCAAAATACAAAGTGAAAGATACTGACACCAGTCTGTCACAGATTGCTAAGGAACATGACATAAAATTAGAAGAATTAATCAAAGCCAACCCAAATATCATCAATCCTAATAAGATTTGGAAAGGTGAAATAATCAACTTACCAAAAGGTACTATGATATCAGGCACTACAGGAATAAATAGCCCTAATGCTAATAATCCGGCGCATCCTGTAACGGATCCAAGGCAATATCAGTGCCTAATAAAGGATTCGGAATTTGATTATAGCAATATTAATGGAGGCAAATGCAGTAATTTATTATTACCAGATATAGACAAACAGCAATCAACTAGATCATTCCAAGATGCTAGAAATGAAATAAATAATGCACATAATGTAGAAAGCAGAGTTAGGATTGCTGCGATTAATGAAATTAACCATATGGAAGCTCTGGTATACAGCCAAGAGATTAGTAGCGATAAAACTGCATTAAAAAACGTAGCCCAGAAACTGGATAAATTTATTACAGATTATCCCTGGGCTGGTACTGCATTTACTGCTCTGAGAATTGGAGCATCAGCTCTTACCGGTCCTGCTGGCTTCGTTGCAGCAAGTGTTAATGAATTGAAGTCTGTGGCCGTGGGCGAGCTTGCCTTACCTGCGGTATCAGTAGTTATAGTTGAGTCTGCTAAAAGAATAAAAGTATATGATCCAAGTTTAACAGACCAAGAAGCAATTGTCTTGGCTAGTTCCTTGCTTGCCATGTCTGGCTTTGTTGCTGATGCTAAGTCAGTATTTGGTAGTATGAAATCCGTCATAAAAAATGTCCATCTAGACGGAGGATTAGCTTATGCAACAGCTGGTGGTGGTAAGTTTAAGCTAGATACTGATGCCGATATAGATGGTAGCAATAGCTTCTTCAGAAAAGCTGATGTGCCCGATACAGTAGTGCAAGTTGGGGGTCGCAACCCAATTAAAGCTGAATATGCGGGGAAAGTATACCATGCTGATGATTTACCTGATAGTATAAAAAATATATACCCTGATATCAAAATAAAATACCCAGATGGTGTTAAATATGATGTTCAAGGATTCCCTGATTTTAAACCTTATACAATTAAAGAAGTAAAACTAGAGAAATTCACTCCCGGTAATCATAGGAAAGATTATGATAGAGCAACTTTAGAAGTAAGAAAAGCTGATCCAAACTTTGTAAAGCCTAAAGATTATACCTGGCACCATCACCAAGATGGTACAACCATGCAGCTTGTGCCAGGAGATTTGCATAAAGCTTTTCAACATACTGGCGGAATGTCAACCACTAAACATGGAGTAAATAAAAAATGAAAGATATTGTAGTAATAGACAGTGAAAAAAATATAACAAAATCAGATATATATTTGTTAGAGGCAAAGCTTGGGATCAATTTACCTATTGAGTATAAGGATTTTTTGCTTCTACATAATGGAGGTCGCCCAGAAAAAGACCATTATGGTTTTGTTGAGAATGATAATGGCTCTGTTCTGGATTGGTTTTTTGCTATTTATAAAGGAGATAATTGCATAAATTTATTAAAAGAATTTCTAAGGCATGAAAATAGAATACCTAAAGAGTTTATCCCTATTGCTCGTGATCCTGGTAGTAATATTGTATGTTTAGGTGTAAATGGTTCAGAATATGGCAAAGTTTATTTTTGGGAATTTGATCAGGCAGTACCTTATGGAGAAGAGCCAAACTTTGATAATATGTATTTACTAGCCAATAACTTTACTGATTTTATAAATGGTCTATACAAATTTATAGATTTAAAAAAAGACATTAATGGTGAGGAAATTTGGATTTATAGTCATGATAAGTACTCTTTGCCGTTCTCTACAGAAGCAAAAAGGTATGGTGCTCTTGTCACCGATTTCTTTGTCAATGCTCCTGCTGAGGTAGAAGATTACGTAATTGAGGAATATGAAGCAAATAAAGACATTATACTATATTATGATGTTAAGTTTGAAGGTAAAAGATATAAACGAATTATTAACGTAGCTGGAGAAGTAAAGAATATCAGTGAAAATTTTATTAATAGTAGAGTAAGGTACACACATTAAAAAAAGAATGACCAAATAATTGTATTTTTAAAATAAGAAATGAAGCTAAATCTATGATATTTGAATATATTGAAACTTTTTATAATAACAAAAGAAGACAGTCGTATTTAGGCTATTGCTCACCTAATCAATTTGAGCTAATCTATAAAGATGAAAGTTGCTTAACCGTGGCTTATCATAGGGATTAAGATTAAACTTACCCTTTATACTTTATTAAGAGATCTATATTTGTAAAATGGTTAAACAAGGAAATAAAGCATGTTTGAACTTATATCAGCAGTAAAAGAAGGTAATCTAGCAGTTACAAAAACATTAATAGAATCAGGTGGCGCTGATATAAATGCTAGAGATATAAATAATCTTACAATTCTTCACTTAGCATCACGTAATGGATATAAAGATATAGTTGATTATTTAGTAATAGATAAAAATTTTGATTATGAAAATATATCTCCTCCTATTGGTCCTATGACCTTATCTGGTGTTCATGTAAGAGAAATTGTAGGAACTGATATAAGAGCTGCAGCAGATGTGGTTCTGATGAGGGGTATGGCTCAAAGATATGCTGGAGATGGAACAGTCAAAAGATATGTTGATGTTCCTAAAATGTTAGAGTTAATTATTACTTCAATCGGTTATATAGAGCGTTCTCAAAATGAGATAGGATTTATTGCTCAAAACCCCCATAAACCAGAGATCAATGTAAAAGAATTTTTTCAAAAGGAAGTATTAACTTGGATTTCTGCTTGTGCAAGGTCAGCAATGCTAAATAATGCAAAAATTACTGAACAGTACCCTAATATTCCATTTAAAGCATTAAGTGCCATAGGAAAATATACCGATTTAGTTCATGCTATGCGAGGTCGACAATATGATCTTAAGATAGTAGATACTGCTGATCAAGGAATCATAAGCGCTGCCTTACCTAAGATATTTGACGAGCTCTTTATAATAAGAGATTATTTGAATGGGCTCCATAGTTCAACTCATGGAAATCATATAAGTAGTATTCCTGCTTTAGTAAATTACTATTCAGATATCAGCCATCTAGAAAGAATTAAGATATATACTGAAACTATTGTTAATCCATTATTTAATCTAAATGCTAGAATAGAAAAAGAAGCTTTATTAAGATCTCTTGAAGCTCTTGGTGAAGCTATAGGAACTCATCTTTCTGAAACAGGTAGAGCAGTGTTTCAAGGCATAGATATAGATTCTCTTTTAGATATTCGTAATAAATTAGACCATATAAATGGCGATATGCGTAATCATAAAGCTTCAAGTAAGGAAAGTAGAGCAGAAAGGCTTGAGGAATTATTAGAAGGCAATAATCAAGTGGCACTAAAATTGTTAGAAGAGATCGTCAAATATGATATTCATTCTATACATCAGCAAACTTTACTTATTTTAGATCAATATAAAGCTACTATAGTAAGACCTAATTACCCTAAAGAGCATAATCAATACATGCATTCATTGATAATGGAGGAAGATCAAATGGAAGCTGAGGAAGCTAGATGTCTTGCTGAAAGCTGGAGTAATATACAACATCTAGAAAAAGATCTTACAAGGCCTCTTAGCTCTTCAAGCAAGATACCTAGTTATTTAAAGGATTTTGGTGGATTTCTTTCTTTGCCACGTTTTTTAAAACAACTACCTGATAGTATTTTAGGTAAACTCAAAGCAATCAATACTTCTCAGGAACAAGCTTGGAAAGGTGAAGCTAAAAAAATACTATTTAATAATAGTAAATTTAAGCTTAATGCTGCACAAGAAGAGCAGTTAACTATTCTTAGAGATATGTTAAAAATTGATGACAATATGTATTATTTGATTCAAACAATCAACCAAATCACGTCTGCTAGAGATCTTTTCTATAATATTCCTAAAGGAGGTACTCCCTACAGGTTCGGATCAGCTGTTGCTAGTTTAAAAATGGATACATGCAAAAAATCTATTGAATTTAATCTTATTAATTTCAATGAACATGTACATGACTTATGTAAAAATCCAGCAGTACAAGAATTATATACTCAAGCTTATCATACAGATATATCAGGTATATTTAATGAACTAATAGAAAAAGCAAGAAATTACTTTTCTCATATAGGTAATAATGCTTTTCATGGCACTCAACAAATAGATCATGGCACAATAATTAGAGAAATTGTACCCTTAGCTATACAAATTCATACACATCTTGTTGATATACATCAAGATCTTCAAGGTAAAGCACTCACACTTTTAACCATATCACCACACTGGGATAATATTAATTCTTGTAACCCTATATTAAGTGATAATCTAATACGTAATGATGAAAATTTACCTGAATTACTTCATTTAGCAAGAATAAGATATGGAGATCAAGATGGAATGAAAAAATTGATTCAGGTTGGTATAGATAATAATAAATATATCAACTTTCAAAACTTAAGAGATGGATTTGGAAGTGATGTAGCCGTAAAATTAATAGGTTCTACTGAAACCAAGGCAAATATAAATTTAGCTCTTACTGGTGGAGCTTTAATGAAGTTTATGGAAGTAAAGCCTGCTTTAACATATCTTTTAACTCAATATTTTCCAGTTTTACCGGTGATTGATCAGTACTTCAACTCCACTATAAATCACTTAGGTATAATTAACTTTTTATCTGAATATGAGAACTTAGTTAGTACAAGTTTACATTTTCTAGGAGGTACAGTATTTACCTATAATCTGTTTGGTAATACTGGTTCTATGGCAAATATTAAAAAATTTGCTATACCTTTAACATCCAGTGCTTTTTATGGATCAAAACAATATTTATATAATTTAAAGAGCGATATCCTATTTGCACTTAATGATCAAAAAACATCTTCCTACTTAGATGAGGGAATAAAATTTACTTTTTATGTTGCTACTGATATAATACTGTCTGTATTAATATCCGCTCCTTTTATTGTAATAGCAGGTTTTCCTTTGACTGTGTTTTATCCAGCTACACAAGGAGCAGCAATGGGAATGCTTAATTATTATAATAATTTTAATCAAAAACAACATGAAGAAAATTCAGTAGATTATGTAGCAGCATTTGCTACTACTTCAGCTTCTGTTTTATTCTTTTCATATAAAATAACGCATCTACCAACCATATCAGAAAAAATAATAGCTACTGCATGTGCTGTGCAAACACTTGCTAATATACATTTTTTAAGTAAATCAGTATATAATATTGCCACTGATACTGTTTCTCAAATATATGACTTTATTTATCGTGAAGATGAAGATCGTGATATTAATTTAGAGTTAGCTGGGGAATTATAAGAGTATTATATAGTGGTGTTTACTATAACACAACAAATTCAAATATGATGTTTTATACACATAGATAAAGCTTTTTTAAAGGATAATTCAAGAAGTCTACCATTAACAAAACCATTTAGGATCCAGCAAAGTGCAGTTCAGTAATATACTGGAAAGTTTTGTGGTCTACCACCCCATTGATCGTCAACCTCCAGGATCAGATAACGATCATTATCATCTTGAGTTTTTCCAAAGAATATTATAGAATCGAACTTGAATATCACATAATTGAAATTACTCTTATGACCTTAGCTAGTAAGTATCTTAATCCACAGTATGATATATCCTTCAAAAGAATCTTTGGTACTGAGAAGAATAAAGAGTTATTACTAAATTTTCTTAATGTAGTGCTCAAAAATCAAATTAATTTTCCGATCATAGAAGTAGTTTTTTTAAAAACAGTTCAAGATCCGGAAATTGCCAGTAAAAAGCAAAGCATAGTTGATGTACTGTGTAAAGATACTACTGGTGTCCAATATATCATCGAGATGCAAATGACCAAGGGTAGTGGCTTTGAAGAAAGAGCCCAGTATTATGCTGCAAAAGCCTATGTTAATCAAATGTTAGCGGGTGATAGGCAATATGCTAATTTAAAAGAGGTCATCTTTATTGCCATAGCTAATTATAATATTTTTCCTCACAAAAAAAACTATAAGTCAGAGCATGTAATATTAGACAGAGCGACCTTAGAGAACGATCTTAATATGTTCTCATTTACTTTTATTAATTTACCTAAATTTGCCAAAATAAAGAAAAAGCTCAAAGATCTCACTTTAGAAGAAAAATGGTATTATTTTCTCAAGAACGCTCAAAAAACTAATGACTCAGAACTAGATGAATTAGTGGGTAAAGATATCATCATCAAACAAGCCTATAGAGAACTAGATAGATTTGGCTGGAGCGAAGAGGAACTAGCAACTTATGATCGTGAAATCAAGCGTCAACTAGATGAAGAAGCAATTGAAGAACAAATAAGAATAGATGCTAAAGCTGAAGGCAAGGCTGAGGGGAAAACTGAGGAAAAAATGGAAGTTGTTAAAAAAATGTCAGCTGAAGGATTAGATATTAATATTATTGCTAAAGTGACAGACCTAACTGTTGAAGAAATTAAAGTTCTATTGAAGCAATAAAACTTACCCAAGGATAAATGATGAACGGTAAAGTAAAATGACAGTGATTAATTTTTGCTTTAAAAACATTCCCTAAAGTGCCCTATTTAGAGAAAGTAATGAGATTTTTGGTTATCTAATATAAGGTAAAAGATAGACTAAGACTTACTGTCATAAAAGTAAAAGTTGACATTAAAAAACAACCCCAATACTCTTTTTAGAGAAAGTATAAATTGTCAGTATGCACATAGTTAGTAAAAACATATTGACTATTTTGTCTATTTTGTGTAATATGAATAAAAACAGAGGTTATTTTTATGCATAATGTAATTAGTTCAACAGAAATCAAAGCACATTTCGGAAAATATTTGGAGGAAGCTTTATCAAGCCCAGTTCACATCTCAAAAACCAACAGAACCGTTGCTGTTCTAATCTCAGAAAGTGAGTATGAGAGACTTACTAAGCTTGAGGATGCCCATTTAGCACAAATGGCAGAAGAGGCAAGCCTGCAAGGATATGCTAGTAAAGAGATGGTTGCTCATTTACTGCAGAGATTGACAAAAAATGAAGCTTAATATTAGTAAAAGAGCTTACCACATATTATCTGATTTACAAACCAAACAATTTAAACAAGTTATGATGAAGATATTGGGTTTAATTCAAAACCCCTATCCGAACGATTCTATAAAATTAAAGGGATATGAGCATTACAATAGGGTAGATTCAGGTGAATTTAGAGTAATTTACACGATTGAAGGAGACGATTTAAAAATAGAGTTAGTTGGAAAGAGGAATGATGATGAAGTATATAAAAAATTGAAGAACCTTTAGTTACCACCATCTCTTCTATAGCTAGCTTGAGAAGCAATAGAACAGCCAACCGACTTGTATCTTGATTTGCCTTTAGTTAATAACTATAAGATACTTGGGGCACCAAGTAGAAAGCTAGTACACTGTCAACCAACAGGACTATGATCCTGTCCTTAAGATTAAGTAGCTGGCCTTAACATACTCATTAAAGATCAGACGGTATCTGAGATCTTGAAGTTAATTAATAAACCTGTATTCATAAGGTTGATCTTTGGGTATCTTATTTATTATTAACATAAAAGGTTAGTTATGAGCAACATTATTTTAGGCGTAGATCTTTCCAAATTAACATTTAACGTAGCTTTATTAAATGACAATAAAGTAAAAACTAAAAAGTTTAGTAATACTTCCAAAGGATTCTCTGAACTAAAACAATGGTATAGATACTGTTCACGCTTGTATGGAAGCGACGGGTGGTCATTTTAATAACCTCAATCTTATAATTAATATCGAAATTATCATATTATATTATTTAACCGAATGCCATTGATGTGCAATTAACCCCTAATAGGAAGTGGGTCTTAGATTATTGTGATAATATTGCTCTCAAGTGTAAATTAGCGATATAATTATAGTAGCCAATAATATTGCTTTTTAAAAAGC
>Ga0209084_1001042_pt1 | contig 24382 bp, 34 predicted proteins | sample C_130820_MF_Meta_FD_187309 | JGI IMG/M metagenome (GOLD analysis project Ga0209084, IMG submission 187309) | Freshwater microbial communities from Lake Croche, Canada to study carbon cycling - C_130820_MF_MetaG (SPAdes) (version 2) | ecosystem: Environmental > Aquatic > Freshwater > Lake...
TTGTTTCATCTTATCACATTTAGTGCATTTTTTTTCTTCTACTTTGATTTCTTTTTCCATAAGATAATTTTAGAATAATTTTTAATCTAAGTAAACAATTGGAATACTTTCTAAAATAGATTCCATGAAAACTTTTGGTGACTCAGGACCTTTGAATTTTTTTAACATCTTACCATCTTTAGAAAACGCTGATGTAAAGATAAAGTAAGTCTCACCAATCTCACGAGCAAGACCTATTTCCATATAATCAAAATCTTCTTCTCTTGGGTTATCTGAATATTTTTTAACAAATATTATTTTTTGTTCAGGAATAAACTTATCATTAGAAGGCGGACCATACAACCCATAAAAATGTTGTTTAATCTTTTCGTAGTTATCATCAAAAAAATCGACAATCATATCGTTTGGAATACCAACTCTAACTACATAGTCAGGGTTTTTAATATGTCTATCCTTATCCTCTAAATAAAAGTCAGCAATCTTATCAAAACTGAATTTTCCGTATCGGTCTTCCCATTGGTGATATGATGCAAATAACCTAACCCTTTTATCTTCAATAACATCTGCAAACAAAAGAATGGGTCTTCTCCCACTCTCTATTAATATCTGTTTGATAGTATTTAAAAGTTTCATATAAGATAAATATAGAAAAAAACGAAAGGGAACCATTACTGATTCCCTTTCTTTGACCTGGGGGTCGGGTTTGTGAACCTGTGTCTACTTACGCTAAACACCCAACGGTAAGTTTTTTTGTGGAGAGCTTACTTCCTTAATTCTTTTACAAATATATATCTAAAAATCCCAACAAAAAAATATATTTTACACTTTTTTTGACATATCTTTGTCCTATGAAACAGGAAATACTACCACTAAACTTACGACACGTCGCTCAAATTGTGAGACGAAATATGATTACAAAAGTTGTACCATGTGGTAAGGAGTATTCGCGTAAAAGATTTAAGAAGGTTGATATCTACCAAGATTAGAATTATATTTAGATAAAAAAGTTATGCTAAGTTATATTGGAGGTAAAAGTAAAATCGCACCAAACCTAATTATACCTAATATCCCAAAGGATATTGAAATTTTTATTGAGGTATTTGGTGGAATGTTTTGGACTTTTTTTAAAATGGATTTGAAACAATATCCTAATTTGAAAAGAGTTGTTTATAACGACTTTAATCCTTTGAACTATAATTTGTTTATGTGTCTTCAGGACCCTAAAACTTTGTTATCTGCGATTAATAACATTCCATGTCAACAACAAGGAGTAGAGGTAACACCACCAGTTTATAAAGAACAATTTAATGAGTTCCAAAAGGAAATTTTCTCTCATGGTTTAACAATTAACTATCCTGATTATGGTGTTGCTGCGAAGTATGCTTATGTTCTAACTCAAGTATTCAGTGGTTCAAAACCTGAGACATCAAGTTTTATTGATTTGAAGGGTAAGTATAAGTCAAAATATCTTACCTTTAGAGATAAATTATCTAAACCTGAGTGGGTGGAACATTTCAATAGAATATCGGAGTTTAGATTGGGAGATTTTGAAGATGTGATTAAAGAGTTTGATAGTCCTACAACATATTTTTATGTAGACCCACCATATTGGAAGACTGAAAACTATTACTCAAACCACGATTTTGATAGGGAAGACCACGAAAGATTGGCAGATTGTTTGAAAGGTATTAAAGGTAAGTTTAGTTTATCTTACTACGATTTTCAGTTGTTGAATGAGTGGTTCCCAAAGGAGGAATACAAATGGGAGAAGAAAGAATTTGCTAAAGCGGCGGCGGCGAAAAAAGGAAAAACCCAAAATATGGGGGAAGAATTATTAATTATGAATTATTGATATATTTATATATAAAATTAGAAATGAAATTTACTAATATTTTAACAAACATTATTTTAGAAGATTCAAGATTTAACCTTTTATACGATAAATTAGTAGATAAAGGTGGAAGAAAACCTGAACCAGGTAAAATCCCTTTTGATACATTAAAGACAATTATCTTTGCTGACCCTACAACAAGAGCTCCGCAGAGCTTACTTCAAAATATTGAAGCCTTAACGCCTGAACAAATGGAAATTGTTAAGGTTGGTAAGTACACTAATTGGATACTAAAGAACTTTTTAAAACCATCATTTAATGATGAAATGGGAGATATTGAAGTTGGTTCTCCTGAATATAAGCAAGCAGTTAAAAGATACCGTAATTTATACCTTGAAGATTTGTACAAGGTTACTGATGACTTAAAGAAGTTTGAAAGATTCAAAGGTCAATTAGAAGCTGACAAAAGAGATATTAATAAATTGACTGTTGATACATTATTTGATGCGGTTAAGGACTTTAAGTTAGAAAAAACAAAAGGAACAAAACAGGAAAAAGAAGATGCTAAATCAACTTACCAATATCCTGGCTCAACGATTGCATTTAAAGGACCAAACTGGACTGTAGTTAAGATTGAAGACCAAAGTGAACTTGGTAAAAATGCTGCGTGTTTCTTTGGTGGATATCACGAACCTGATATGGGTGAAACAAGATGGTGTACATCATCACCTGGTTTATCTTACTTCAATACTTATATTAAACAAGGGCCATTATATGTAATTCTACCTAATGAAAGTTCTGATTTGGGTAAAAAATCTGGTCTACCTGTCGAAAGATATCAGTGGCACTTCCAGTCTAATCAGTTTATGGATAGACACGATAGAAATGTGAATATCGTTGAAATGTTACAAGGTAAGTTGGCCGAACTTAAAGAATTCTTTAAACCTGAATTCGCTAAAGGATTGGCTAAAGAGAATGGTAAGAGAGTTGATATTGTTTATCCTGAATCTTCGGCTGGTAAGTTCGTTGGATTATACGGATTTAAAGAATTGTTTGATAACCTACCTGATGACTTGGAACAATTAATCATCCAAACTTCAAAGAATACTAAAGAAACAATTGCTCTTGATGTTCCTGAAAGCGTTGGAAGATTTGATAAATTACAAATACTTTTATTAGGTGGTATGGTTAAATCTGTCCCTGACACCATTTGTAATTTAAATAGTTTACTTTTACTTGCTTTACCAAACAACCCTCAATTAACAAGTATTCCTGTTTGTATTAAAGATTTACCTATGTTAGGTTTCTTGAATGTATATCAAAGTAATGTTAAAATTCCTAAAGAACTTGAGGGCATTTTAGAACCGGAAGGTGATGGTTGTTATTATGTAGTTTAATATAAAAAAAATAGTTATGAAATTTACAAATATCTTAAAAAAAATTATCTTAGAAGATTCAAGATTTAACCTTCTTTATGATAAACTAGTTAATAAAAATGAAAAAAAACCTGAACCAGGTAAAATCCCTTTTGAAACATTAAAGGCGGTTATTTTTGCTGACCCTACAACAAGAGCTCCGCAGAGCTTACTTCAAAATATTGAAGCCTTAACGCCTGAACAAATGGAAATTGTTAAGGTTGGTAAGTACACTCAGTGGTTATTGAAAAATTTCTTAAAACCGTCATTCAGTAATGAAATTGAAGTTGGTACTCCTGAGTACAAAAAATCTGTTAAGGAATATCAAGATAGATTTCTTGAAGATTTATATAAAGTTACAGACGACTTAAAGAAGTTTGAAAGATTTAAAGGTCAGTTACCTCAAGAAAGTAGAGATATTGCTAAATTAACTCCTGATTTATTATTTGGTTTAGTTAAGGACTTTAAATTAGAAAAAACTAAAGGAACTAAACAAGAAAAAGAAGAAGCTAAGTCATCATATCAATACCCTGGGTCAACTGTTGAATTTAAAGGACCAAACTGGACTGTTGTTAAAATAGAAGATACTAGTGAATTAGGTAAGAATGCTGCTTGTTTCTTTGGTGGTTATCACGAACATGATAAAGGTGAATCAAGATGGTGTACGTCTTCCCCTGGATTAAATTATTTTGACTCACACATTAAACAAGGGCCTTTATATGTTATTTTACCTAACAATGCTGACAAGGTTGGTCAAAAAACAGGATTACCTCAAGAAAGATATCAGTGGCATTTCCAATCTAATCAATATATGGATAGAGATGATAGACCTGTTAATATTATTGATATGTTAAACGGAAAATTAACAGAACTTAAAGAATTTTTTAAACCTGTATTTGCTAAGGGTTTAACTATGAGAAATGAAAAAAAGCTTGTAATGGAGAATGATAACTCGTCAGCCGCTGGTAAGTTCATTCAATTATACGGATATAAAGAATTATTTGATAACTTACCCGACGACATGACGCAGATAATAATTAATAATAAGAAAAATGACGTTGCTTTTGATGTTCCTGAAAGTATTGGAAGATTTGATGAGTTAAGAACACTTTTATTAGGTGGTATGGTTAAATCAGTTCCTGATAGTATTTGTAATTTGAAAAATTTACTTATGTTGTCTTTTCCAAACAACCCTCAATTAACAAGTATTCCTGTTTGTATTAAAGATTTACCTATGTTAGGTTTCTTAAATTTAAATGGTAGTAACGTTAAAATCCCTAAAGAACTTGAGGACATTTTAGAAGAGGACCCGGATGACAAAGGAAAAGGTTTTTATTTTGTAGTTTAATAAATTATTTATATTTTTGTTTCCTAATCTTATTGACTATGAAAAATGTGGATGTGGAAATTTACTTAAATCAGTTAATAGGGTTTTTTGAAAAGAACCCCAACGATTTGATTGACCTAATTGGGGTACTTAAGAAAAATACTTTTTACGAAAGAGTTAAAGAAAAAGTTTACGAAAATCTTGATAATGGTTTGGAACTTATCCTTACTCAGCAACAACTTATTGATATTGTTGTTGGTATGTACGATGAGACAAACAAAACTGTCAAACCGTTAGAAATAAAAACACCTGTTATCAAAACAAATTACGGAATTATTTGGCTTAACTAAAAAACTGTTGTATATTTGTAGTCATAAATAAACAAACACTATGAACCTACAAGATTTAAAAACAACAGTCCCAGCACTTTTCCAAACAGAAAAACTTTCAAAATTGTCTGACCGTTACACCATGGTTCCTACCATTGATGTGGTAGACAAATTCATCCAAAACGGATGGCAAGTGAGCGGAGCAAAACAAGTGGGTAAGGGCTCATTTGGTAAACACCAAGTCCGTCTTCGTAACGCAGAACTTCCACAAGTAGGTGACTCGTTATTAGAGGCGGTAATCACCAATTCACACAACGGAACTTCAACTCTCCAAGTAGGCGCTGGTTTATTCCGACTTGTATGTAGCAATGGTTTAACTGTCCCTGTATCAACCTTCGGTGACATGAAACAAACTCACTTGAACTTGAGTATGAGTGATGTTGAATTGATTACAGAACAATTCGTAATCAACACACCTAAAATCCAAAAGTCAGTAACCCGTATGATGGAAGTTACTATGGATACTGAAAGAAAGATTGACTTCGTATCTAAGGCGGTTGGTATCCGTTGGAAGAACACCGAGGATATTTCAACTCTAACTTTGGAGACAATCATTGACCCACTTCGTGATGGCGATAGTGATGACAACCTTTGGACCACCTTCAACGTAGTACAAGAGAAGTTAATCCGTGGAGGGTTTATCAAACAACAAGGACGTAACACTCGTTCAGTAAAGGGTATCCAATCCTTAAACATGGATAACATGATTAACACAAAACTTTGGGAACTAGCTGAAACATTTTGTTAATGGACAACCTATTCAAACTTATCAACGAAAAACATTATGTCGGCCACTATCTCCCCTACAATTCGGTGGGGGAGATTGCTGATAGCATTCTTGTGGAACCATTTGGTTTGAAAGATAAATATCACGTAAGAGAGTCCTTTGATGGTAAACACCATGTTTTTACTTTTGATAAATCAGTTAATAACGATAAAGAGGAGTTTGAAAAAAACTATGGTAATCCTCTTTGTGATGTAACTGTGCAAAGAAGTACTTTTGTTGTTGAGGAGAATGAAGATAAGATTTGTTTAAAAGTATTCTATTGTGGGAAACACAGAAAGGCTGGGGAAGTATTTTTTCGTAAAAGTACCAAACTAAACTACATTACGTTTAATAAGAAAACCAATATTTTTACGGTTGGTAAAAACACTGAATACCATAAGAAAAGAGGTAAGGGTAAGGGTAGTGTTATTAGACGAAACTCATTTCCGATATCGTTAACTACAGATGGTTATCATTCATTTATGAATGGGTTAGACGACTCTAAAACATATAATTTGGAAATTACCGAAGGTATTAATGTATTTTTATCTAAAATCGGGGCTGAAAAAATTATAAACTACGTTAGTTTACCAATGTCTTTATTTGGATGTTTGTTGGACAAACAAGGTGTTAAGAAACCTGATAATTGGAGAGGGTATTACAATGTATATCCAAAACCAACTAAAAAGGACTATAAAAAATACGGATTTAAGATGGTTGATGCTTATATGAAATTAAACGATGTAAGTTCAGAGAAAATTAAAAAAGTATTACATAAAGTCCAAAATCCTTGTTTCAAAAGTATTAAAATGTTGATGGATGTCTTTGGGAGAGATTTTATTTTACAAAGACCTGAAGAAGAATTGTGTATTATTTTTAATACTAAAATTGACGAATCACCATTTCAACCTGTAAGACATTACTTTGAAAATTTCGGTAAAAGGGATATGAGTAATTGTTATCAGATTTACTTATTATCTAAAACAGACCATAATTTATCTACTCATACTTTTTATGACCACGTAAGATTTTTTGATATCATTTCAAAAAACGAGCCGGTTAAATGGATGTCTAAAACTTTGAAGGAATTTAATGCTGAACATACTATTTGGTCATACAAAGTTGACTTCTATACTACAGGAAGATACTCAAGACAATACTCCAGTGAATTTGTGGAACGAGTATCAAAACCAATCATAACAAGTGATAAAATTACATTTAACCCTATTGTATTACAAAGTAGTGAAGAATATGTTGATGAGTCAGTACACCAGTCTAATTGTGTAAGAACTTATCAAAATAGACCTTCATCATTAATTATATCACTTCGTAAAGAAGATGGGGAGAGAGCGTCAATTGAATACAGACCATCAATTGGTAAGTTTGGTATGAATGATAACCAACCAGTTATATTCAAACGAGTTCAGACACTTGGAAGATTTAATGGTCAATTAGATGACACTTGGGATGATGCAATTTTTATATTAGATGTTAGATTAAAAAGTATTACTAAAGAAGTGTGGGGTAATCCTCTTGCTGAGTTTGTTACTGGTGGTGGAAGAAAAGAGTATAACTTTGTTTTTGATAAAGACGGACAACTTAACTGGGAACATTTAACAAATTCAATTGACATCGGGGACGATTTACCTTACATTGACTTTGAATGGTAAACGAAAAAAAGATATTTTTATTTGAGGATAGATTGTTGGATAAAGAAGGTCTTTTATCAATTCTTCAGTTATCTGATGGACACAATCTTTCACCTAATGATTTTTTGAAAAGAGATAACATAGAAAAAGTTTTTATCAACTCAATCATGTATAGTGATGGGGAGGTTTACTCCGACTTAATATGTAAACTAACCAACGGTAGTTTCATTTATCTATCAAAAGAAGACGGTGTTGAGTACAAAGTAAAATTATATTATAATGCTGACAAGTTGAGTGAGGTTAAGTTCTTTTTAGCTCAACTTTTGAAACAAAAAAAGGAAAGTAAAAATATTTAAAAGTATGGAACAATTAACAAGTAGTCAGATACAAGAAAAGATTAACAACGGGGAAGATTTTATATTAAAGATGTTTACCAGATGGTGTGGTCCCTGCCGCCAATTAACTGAAGAACTAAAGAAAATCACAACTGATGTGTCAATCTATGAGTTTGATGTTGAGAGTGATGTCAATTTCTCAAAGAGTTTGGGTGTTAGAAATGTACCAGTTTTAAAATTCTATAAAGAAGGCGTTGATACTCATACAATGGTTGGTTTAAAACCTGCTCAAACAGTATCATCACTAATCCTTGAACACATTAATAACTAATGGCAAATTTATTGGTTACATACACAATGAAAGGATGTCATTGGTGTACAGAGTTCAAAAAACAACTTAAAGAAAACAAGATTAAGTTTAAGGAACGAGACATTGAAAAATACGAAGAGGAATATAACCTTTTTGTTGAAGTGACGGGTAATGATTTTGTTCCGGCATTTATGATTGTTGATACTGAAACAGAAGACGCTAAGTTATTTGCTCCTGACAGAGATTTCCAAGATATCAACGAAGCGGTTGGAATTATCAAAAATATTCTGTAGTTTTGTTCCATGAAGGAACTAACATTTAAAAAGAAAGGGATAGTTCATACCCCTTTGACATTTTGGCAAGTTGATTCAACATCAAAGATTGCTATCTACCAAGGTGGTAGAGGTGCTCGTCCTGATTTGGATTTCATAGTTAAACATAAGGAAGAAGGTAAGAGATTACGAACACCGTCACATACCCATTGGATTGTTGATTTAATTGCGAAGAAACAATGTGCTCCGAATGTTATTAAAGGGTTTATTGATGACCTGATAAAAATCTATGATGAAACCGAACCATTTAATTGTGAGACATCAAGAGATACCTACCAGTTAAAGTATGTTAATAAACTCACATCAAAGTATCTTGACTTACAAGGATGTGGTTATTATTCTGTTGAAGTTTTAATTTCTTTTGTTGAGTTGTTTTCCAAGTGTGAAAAACAAACACCAGGAGCGTTCATGTTTAGAAACCTATTGGTGATGGTTAAGGGATATATTGACGGTGATAGGGACTTCTACCAAATCGTAGGTTACTCTAAACGTGTTTAAATAACGTTCAGGAACAATTTAGACGGTAGTTGGTAGTCATCTGATACCTTACCCTCAAAGTTGTCGTTTAATATCGACAGGAGAAGTTCTGAGCTATAGTAACTATCTGATTTTACTTTGGTGAACTTCAGGTTACCTTCATTACTTTCAAATTCCAATTTAATGTTTCTGAACTTAAAGTACGGTTGTGATTTCTCCGAGATTTTATAAAGGTAAGAATAAAGATTACCTAAATAGTTTTTAGAATATCCGTGAGGGAATGTTGATTGTATTGTTATTGATGATAGATTGTTTGTTGTGAAAGTTTCAGGATATTCAAAGATGAATTTGGTATCTTCAAAGTTTGTGTCTTTGGTGTCGTAATCTATGATGTCTAACGTTTTAAGATTAAGTCCTGTTAGGTCTGAATAGTTATCTTTGTGTTCTTCTATGAACTTATCTGTAAGGTTGTTAAGGACAAGTACGTTTGGGTTCTTGGTATAACCTTTGATGATGAATAAACTATTACAATCAACGACGGATAGTTTAGTTTTGTAAATGTTATTTTCACTTACTTCTTGACACAAGAAATTTGCAAACTTATTAACAAATTCTTGATTTAAAATACAACTCTCTTTTTCCATGTTCAATTTTAAAACTAAAATTTTAAAGGTTAAAGTGTAAACTATTTTTTATCTTATTAGAAATAACTATTAAACTCAATATTAAGACATTTTTGAACGTCGCCGAAATCGGGGTAGTCAGGAACTCTACCTGAACTCAACCAATTTAAATCACCATTTTCAAATAAACTTTTAAGTAGGTTGATATAACCTCCGTAATAATTTAAATTTTCATATGGGTTATTTACGTTACTTTCAAACCAAAGTTTAATATTATAATGTGCAGTTTTTGTAACTTCATATCTTACGCCATATCTTTCTGTTGATGTACTTTTATTGTAATCGTATTTTTTGTATTTATAATCTTCAGCTTTTTTATTATCAATAACCTCACCGACTAATTGTTCAATAATTGAGTCATACAATTCGTTAACGTAAACCGACCCATAACAATATGAGTATAGTGAATATAATTCACTTGTGATATCTAATCCTGAGTTCATTATGAAGTATTCAACACAACTTTCATCTTGTAAAAGTTTAGTGATTATCTCTTCATTTAATTTTAAATTTGATTCATCACCTTGTTCTTTTGCTAAATTTTCTATTAATTCAGGAGTTTTATAACTGATAGATAAAGTACCAATTTTAAGTAACTCTTCTTTGATATACTCTCTAATTTGTTCTTGATATTTTGGTTCTAGTTCTTCATAAACATCTTTGAACTCATCACTTGTTACATCATCATAAAAATTACCTTCATAATCTCCATTTAATATTTCGGCAATTCTATCTTCACTAATATCGTTTCTACCACTACTGAAGAATTGTGCCAGTTCACCGGAATCTTGTAAATCAACATAATATTTCCCATCAATTTCAGTTATATCTGAAAATTCCATTTCCATCATTTTATAGATGTAATTTGGGTCTTTTTGTATTAATTGATAAATTATTTTATTTTGATAATCCGACCAGTCATTATTAAAAGGGTCAATGTAATGTGATAAATCATTTTTAACTATTAAGTTAAAAAATTTATCAAAACCACCCATGGCGTTTTCAATATCCTCTTCAGTAACATCTCCGTTTTGGAATAGAGTAATAAGTTTTACTAACTTATTTTGAAGATTTGTTAGTACGGGTTTTTCCTCTTCTTCGTTTAATTTTTTAAAAATTTTAAATTCCATAATTATAAATATAAAAAAAGGGGAAAAATTCCCCTTTTAGTTTTCTTATGTTGCGGGAAAGATTATTTTCCACATCCGCAACCACCACCGTTGTTGTTTTTCATCGTTTTTAATTTATTAGAGGTTTATTACTTTTTCTTGTTTTTGTTGTAGTACTTATCAATAGTACTCTGAACTGCGTTTTTAATACTCTCAGTTCTTAACTTTTTCACCTGCTCAGGTGAAGCACTTTGTTTTTTACATCCACATCCCATATTGTTGGTATTTTATTATAAATATTTACCACATGTGATTTAATAGTAAATAATATAGTTATTTTAATATTTATTAATATAATTTTTATCATGAGAGTTAATATAGATATATCACAAATACAAAAGGTTGTTCAAATGTTGGTTGAGGAAGAAGGTCAAGAGAGTGTTGTTATAACACCTGAACAATATATTGATTTATTAAAGTTTACTAATTATAACGGTAGATTGGTTCAAAATATGAAACAATTCAGAGGTAAACGAATTGTTATTGATGGTGATTTAAGTTTGAGAGGTACGGATGCTAATAACATCACAAATATCACAGTTAATGGTAGTTTAGACCTAACATACACCAAAATTAACTCTATTGAGGGGATTGAAACCAAATATATTTCAACATATGGTACACCATATGAACAAATTCAAATCAAAAAACAAAGACAGATTGAATTTGAAAAACAAAACGTTTTACGACAAGATGATGAATGGAATTTAGAAACTGCAAATAATGATATTGCAATTTTAGCAAATGTTTTATTTGAATTTTTAACTTCATCTTCTGGTGATTATGAGGCTAAAGAGCCTAATCATGATGCAAGGTTACAGGAACTCTATACTGCGAAGGAAAGGATGGAGGAAATTGAGAAAGAAACAGAAGATAATGAAAATTTGATGGATTTAGAGGCTGTTGAAGAAGAAATTGAAGAACTTGAAAAAAGAATTGACTTATATAATTTGGTTTATGATTACAAATATTATAGTATGAGAACTTTTTATGTGTTAACTGACGAATTAGAAGAATCAAAAGAAAGATGGGCGGTTGGTGATAATTACGACACCCACATGTCGGCATATGAAAAAATTGATGAATTGATTGATGATATCGGAATAAAAGGTTTTAATTCAAGTTTTGTTGAAGATTATATTGATATTGAAGAACTTAAGGAAACTTTCAGAGACGATGAAGAACATAATGTCAGAGAAAACCTTGAAGATTATTTTGACGAGGAAGATTTTGAATATTCCGACCCGGCAGTTCAAAAAAGAATTGATGAAATTGAATTATTTTTGGAAGATTCTGAAATAGACCAAGAAAAAGAGGATGAATTAAATGAAGAACTTGATGAGTTAAGAGATAGTGATAAAACTGTCCCTGAAAATTTAATTGAGGAAAAGGTTGAAGATTTAATTAATGATTTGGTTGATGACCCTGCGAACGTAATTGAAGAATATGGTTTGAATATTGAAAACTTTATAGATATAAAAGGATTTAAAGAAGGGTTAATTCAAACTGACGGTATTGGTCACACACTGAACTCTTACGATGGTGATTACGATACTATTGAATTTAATGATGAAACATATTACATTTTACAAACACAAGGGTAAAATGGAAACAAAACCAAAAAGAAGAAAATCAAAAAAAGACAATCATTTTAAGTTATCAACAGATTGGTTGTTAACAGAACCAGTTGACTACGAACATAAGTATTATATGTTGATGGACTTCTTAAATTTCTGTGACGATAAGATTGAAAAGTTTGAGTTGTATCCGTTATTCAGTGAAATGTCGTTACACTTAGCAAATCTACAAACGATATCTTCAGAGTTCAAATACATCATGGTTAACAAAAAATTTGAAGTAATTGATGATGAAATACTAATCAATGAACTTAAATTTACACCAATCCCAAAGTTAGGTGACGATGAGTTAGAGGAACTAAATAAGGTTCTAAAATATGCCGGACCGAAGTTTTTTGAATATTTTAATGTTATCAAAGCTCTTTGGACATTAACATACGACTCAGTTTCAATCAAACATACCAACGAGAATAAATATCAAAGTTTAGAAACAGGATACTTCTTTACACTTAAGGGGAACAACAAAAAGATTTGGAAGTATACAACTGGTGGTATTGATACGGTTAAACACGACAGTAAATTTGTTGCTCAATTATTATTTGATGGTGAAAGTAAAAAGGTTATTAAAACTATATTAAATGATTTAAGTCAAGATATCAGTTTACCTATCTTTGAATTAATGTCATCCAACGACCTACCATTTGAGAATACACTCCTACCAATCTTTAAAAGAAAGGTATTAAGTTACATAGTACAGAAAAAAACAATTGTTAATCTAAAAAAAAATTAATACTTTTGTAATATGGGATTCAACAAAAAGATTGTAGGTGATTTACAAATACATGAAATAGAAATGAACCCCGAAAATATTAAGTATTATCTTAAAGCTGATGCTATATTATTTTCATCTAAAGAAATTGAAATTAAATTTAAAGAATATGAGAAACAATATAGACCCCAATGAAGTTCTGTTAAGAAAACTTGAAAAACCAGTTCATATTAATTACATTTGTGATTATATCCTACGAGTTGGAATTGACGAAACAAGAAAACGAATCGAAAAACTTGTAAGTGAGGGTATTCTTGAAGAAAGTAAATATGGAAAAGAATATTATGTCAGAACAAAAAGAAATGGTTAATCATCCCGACCATTATGGGGGTGCGTCAAATGTTTACGAAGCGATAAAAGTCATTGATGCTTGGGGTTTAGATAAAGATTTTTATTTGGGTAATGCTGTTAAATACTTATCACGTGCTGGTAAGAAAGAAAACGTGGTTCAGGACCTGAAGAAGGCTATATGGTATATTGAAAAAAAGATAGAAAAATTACAGAATGATTGAAAATTATATTAATAAAGTTATTACCGGAGATTGTATTGAGGTGATGAAAGATATGCCCGAAGGATGGGTGGATTTAATTGTAACATCCCCACCTTACAACTGTAATATCCCATATGATACACATATTGATAATACAAATATGGAAGATTACTGGATTTGGACTAAACATTGGTTAATTGAAGCGTTTAGACTATTAAAAGACGATGGTAGGGTAGCAATTAATATTCCCTATGAGGTTAATGTACAAGATAGAGGTGGTAGAGTTTTTTTTGTTTCTGAGTTTTATCAGATAATGAAACAAGTTGGTTTTAAGTTCTTTGGTGTTGTTGACCTTGAAGAGGACTCACCACATAGAAGTAAAACAACTGCGTGGGGTTCTTGGATGAGTCCGTCTTCGCCATATATTTATAACCCAAAAGAATGTGTTATCTTGGCGTACAAGAAAGTTCATATTAAGAAAGTAAAAGGTGAACCCCAATGGAAAGGAGTACCTTATCTAACTGAAGAAGGGAAGAATAAAGTTGCTTATTCTGAACAAGATAAGAAAGAGTTTATGGAATTGGTGTTTGGACAATGGAAGTATTTTGCTGACACCCGTACACTAACAAAGGCGACGTTCTCCATGGATATTCCCGAAAAGGCAATCAAGATATTGTCATACAGAAATGATGTGGTATTAGACCCCTTCAATGGCTCAGGGACCAGTTGTGTGGCGGCGGTTGTTCATGATAGAAGATGGATTGGTATTGAATTGAGTGAGAACTATTGTGAAATTGCTAAACGAAGAATACAAAGTTTTGTTGACCAAAAGAACCAACAGAAGTTACAATTTGAAAACGGAGTTCAGTAAACTCCGTTTTTTTATTTATTTGTATATTTATAATAAAATATTATGATGAAAAATTCAGAGATTATTAAATTTTTATTAGAGACACAAACTCAGTTTAGAGTATTACATTGGCAAACAAAATCATTTGCTAGACATAAAGCCTATGGTAAAATATATGACTCACTTGATGATTCAATTGATAAGTTTGTTGAAGTTTGTATGGGTAAACACGGAAGACCAACTTTTACAGGTGGTTACACTTTATTGGGTAGTGATATTGAAGAACTTGATTTAACTGAGTTTATTAATTCAGTATGTGAATACTTGGTTGGATTGTCTGAAGACTACGACCCAAAGATGGATTCCGATTTATTAAACATTAGAGACGAAATATTAGCACAAGTTAACAGATTGAAATACTTGTTAACTTTAAAATAGAGGTATATTACTTTTTTACTTTAAAAGGTTCATCATAATGATGAACTTTTTTTTTGTTACAATATTTATTATTAATGAAAAAGATAATTTCCGAAGGTGGTATTAGAAACATAAGAGAACTTTCTGATAGATACAAAAAAGCAAAGATATACTTTCACCAGGATTTAGATGGTGTTGCGACAGCATTGGCGATGAAGAAGTATTTGGAAGACAACGGAATCAAAGTTGTTGATGTTGAGATAATACAATACGGAGATAAGGAATTTGCAGTTAAGAAAGCGGATGCTGAAGGTGAGATAATGCCAGTTCTTGTTGATTTTGCTCACGGAAAACCAATGTTCGTAGTTCATACAGACCACCACGATAGACAAGCCGGAGCTGACGAAACTAAATCAACTCAGTTCAGAGGAGCTCGTTCTAATGTTGAAACTCTATCACAGATTGTTCCGGCATCAGAGATTTTTACACCGGAAGACGTAGCGACAATATCTATGGTAGATAGTGCTGATTACGCTTCCAAAAACATTACACCTGAAATGGTGATGAATTATGTGTATGGTACGTCAAAAGAAAAGAGTGCTAAAGAAAATAGAATGTTATTAGGTTTGGTTACTAACAAGTTATTGTTGGCGTTTAAAAACAAACCAGGGTTTTTAGAGACGTTGGTATTAAATTGTAAACCTTCAATCCTTTCAATCTTTAATAAGATTAAAGAACTAATGAAGACAAATAGATATGCTGACATATCTTCATTAGAAAAGAACAAAGAAGATTATGTTCAGACGATGAAAGGAAATCAAAATGTTCAGGTTAAAGATAATATCATCGTTCAGTATGGTGGTGGAAGTATGATGAGACCTGGGTCTTATGACAGATATACGCCATTTAGAAACAACCCTGAGGCTGACTTCCTTGTTATTGCTTGGCCACTTGGTTTATTACAGGCATCATGTAATCCATTTAAAAAAGAAAGAGAACTTAAAGGTGTTAACTTGGGTGAGATTGCTCAAGAGGTATTATCACATTGGGAAGGACAACTTAAAGAAAAACAAATACCACTTTCAACGATTAAATGGGTATCTGAAACTGCTGCAAAAGAAGAGTCAGTTGGATTTACCTTTAAGGATTTCGCAGCAATATACGGAGACAAATACTTGGATAAGAAAGATGGTGTTGAGACACTTATGGATATTAAATCTTTAATGGAAAAGAAATCAACTGAACTGACTGAAGAAGAATGGAGTGTGTTAGATGGTGTTTCAGTTCCTGTATGGGAAGTTATCCAAGCAAATTCAGGTGGACACAAGTGTATTACAAATATTTCAGGTTTGAATTACATCGGAAGAAGTAAAAGACCACCTCAGGGTAAACCTAAATACGATTCTGAAAAAGATGACTCACCTTACATCAAGTTTTTAAAGATGTTACAGAATAAATTTGTGAATGTTTTACAACAAAAGATTGAGGAAAGTAAGTAATTTATTTAAAGAACTCACAAACTTGTCCTTCTCTGATATCTAAATCTTCACAGGTACCACCTTCAAGTTCTAATACATACATTCCTTTACCGACAAACCTTTCACAAGGTTGAACCTCACATGGTTCACAGTAGTGGTGTATCTTATTAATTTTAAAATTCTTATCAATAAAGATAATGTCTAAAGGAATGATACAATTCATCATCCAAAAACTATGTGAACCATCACCCATGATGAACAACATACCGTCAAAATCGTCAAAAGTCTTGTTCATCATACCTTGACTGGTCTCAGAACTTTCAATTAATACTTTGACATTGAAACTATTTTTTTTTATTTTTAATAACATACTTATTAATAAATATTTCTATGAAAGAAAGTGCGGGAATTATTGTGAAAGTAAATGATAAATGTCTGGTTTGTAAGAGGGCTTCAGATGTTAATGAACCGGCAAAGTGGGCGATACCTATGGGTGGGATAGATGAGGGTGAAGACCCTAAAGAGGCTGCTTACAGAGAGTTCTATGAGGAGATGGGTGTTTCAGTTGATGGCGTTATTAAACCTTTAGTTAGGATTAATCGTTATAATAAGTTGGGAAACATAAAAAGTATTTTACATGTTTTTATTTTTAAAACCGATACTGAAATCATTCCTGATTTAGATGGTGCTGTGGATGGTTTTGAACACACAGAATGTGAGTATATGACTTTAGACCAAATTAAAGGGCTTACTATGTCATCAGGTATTAAGGAAGTTTTAACTGATGTATTAAACTTTTGATTTTTTTGATATATTTATTTGACACTACGGAATATTTGCCGTAAGTTTGTAAAAGATTTAACACTCATAGGGAATGAAAGATACTCGGTAGTTAAATCAAAAAAAAAGTTTACAAACTACTTGACAGAAAGAAAAAAAAGTCGTAAATTTGTAAAACAAATCGGAAATGTCCGAAACGTTCTTTGAAACAAAAAGATTATCCATTCAGTAGTTGATTATGAAACCTTCGGGTTGATTATGAGACATTTAATCTGATAAATGATAATGGGCCGTGTATGGTCCTTAAATAAACTACGAAAGTAGGATAAAGTGGTTTCCCTCGTGTTGAGGAAACTGCGGTTTGAAACCCCGTAAGGGTGATTGAACTCAAGTACACAAGTGGGATATCACCAAACCTTTAGTACCGAGGATAACTTCGTAGGGAAAATGGTAGGGTGACATGGCAAAGTAGATTGTCAGGTTGAGTTCGGAAGAACGATAAGAATAACCCATAGGAACTCTGTAAGAAATGTGACCATCCAGTTACATAATTGCGGGTCCCAATATGATAGAGGACTTAAAACCGAAAGGTAAGATAGAGAACGAGTGGTGCCGCTACTATCCCTAAGGAAGACCTACCAAGGTCTCTTTATGAAGTAATCTTGGAATATGGAGGTGGGGACACTTCACGGAGTAGTTTAGTATTTCGTTTCTCAAAAGGAGACGGAGCTTACGTTGGACCACTACTCTGACACATCTACAACACAAACCTAAAATTATTACAAAATAACAAAGGAAAAGTGTCCATCAGGTTTGAGTGAAAGGTGACTACATAGTAATGAGCCGTTCATTGCATACAGAGACCCCAAGTCAATGTGTATTGTTAAGAAAAACCTTTAGTCCCGCAAGGACGAACTGGGGTGGCAACCTCGGAAAGAGTTAAGTATTGATAGAGTAATTCAAACCTTAAGGAGTGGTACACCTAAAATACCGTCACTAAGAAATACTACCCAAAAGGTGGTGGATACGAAGGGAAACAATAATCCTTCAAAAGTTTCTTAACATAAGCTATAATCTCAGGCTTTTCTAATTTGACCTGTCAATTGACAGGTTTTTTTATTTACAGATACTTATGAACTATGACAATATTAGAAAATCTTAAAGAGGTATTACCATCATGGGCGGTGGTAACACAAAAGGAACTACCATATAAGATGGAGTATGAGATTAGACTTCAACCTACTTTGGATGAAGATGAACATTTTGCGTTAACACCAAAACTTAAGGAGGCTTGTCAGGGTAAGTTTATGGAAAGATATACTGTGGATATTGGTGAACACTTTTATATTTATACTAAAAAGTAATCATGACACAAGAAAAACTTAAAGAATTGGTTAACAAATACCCTAACAGTTACGAGTTGGGTGAGGAAGTTAAAAAAATTTATTATAAAAATAAAGAACAAAAAAATTTTAATTCTGGTGTTCTGTGGATAGGAATTTTATTCTTTTTCATATTTGCTTCACTTCTAACTTGGATTGTAACCGTTTAATTTCCTGACTTCAAACATATTTATAGTAAATTATAAATTATGTTACTAAAAATTGGGTCAAAAGGAGAAGACGTTAAAAAACTCCAATCAAAATTAGGTACCACTGCAGACGGAAGTTTCGGTCCTGGTACAGAAAAATTAGTTAAAGAATGGCAATCGGCTAACGGACTAACTGCTGACGGTATCGTTGGTGATGGTACTTGGTCTAAAATGTTTCCAACAACTCAACCAGTTCAAGTAGTTAAAGAAGATGTTGTTATACCAACAAGTTCTGAATTCAAATTACAAAATCTAAAAGGACATGTTCCTGACGCAGTAATTGCTCAAATCCCTGACACTGCTAAAAAATTCAATATTACTAACCCATTAAGATTAGCTCATTTCTTGGCTCAGTGTGGTCACGAGTCAGGTGGGTTTAAATCTGTTTCTGAGAACCTTAACTATTCTGCTGACGGACTTAAGAAAATCTTTGGTAAGTATTTCCCTGGTAATCTAAATGAATCATACGCTAAACAACCTGAAAAGATTGCTTCACGTGTTTACGGAAGTAGAATGGGTAATGGTGATGAATCAACTGGTGAAGGTTTTAAATTCCGAGGAAGAGGATATATCCAATTGACAGGAAAACAAAACTATACAAACTTCGCTAAGTTCATTGGTGAAGATACTGTATCCAATCCTGACTTGGTTGCTACCAAATATCCTTTGGCATCGGCAGCTTTCTTCTTTGATTCAAATAAACTTTGGTCAATCTGTGATAAGGGGGATGATGAAGCAACAGTCACGGCAGTTACAAAGAGAGTAAATGGTGGAATTTTGGGTCTTAATGACAGAATAAAACACTTTAATGAGTATTACAACTTACTTAAATAATCTAAGCCCCCTCTAAACAGGGGGTTTTTGATTAATGTGTTGATTATATAATTCAATTATTCTATCATTATTTAAACAAAAAAACATAAAACATGGGGATTATAATTTTTATATTGGGATATGAAAATTAAATTAGGTGTAGTTGAGAAACACTACTATGAGGGAGTTAGAGAGTTTGAGGAAATTGATTTAGAAAAGTTTCCAATAATCAAACAATATATGGATGTAAACCCTAATTGTACTGAACAAGAATTACTTTCTTATATTAAGAAAATTAAAGACGAGGAGTTCAAAAAATTTATAACAGAATTGAGTTGGAATTCCATAATTAAAGAAAACTTCAGTAAAAACAAGACTGAATTTAAAATAGAAATAGAGAAATGAATATATTAATAACTGGTGGATTAGGTTTTATTGGTTCTAATTTTTATAATACCTTTAAAAAGAAATATCCTGACTATAATTTAGTCATCCTTGATAGTGAGACATACGCAGCGGATGAAGATAACATTGAAGATGTTAGAAGTTCTAGAATAATCAAATTCAGTATTACTGAACGAGAAAGATTATTTGAGTTATTTGAAAATTACAAGTTTGACTCGGTAATACACTTCGCAGCTGAATCACATGTTGATAACTCAATATTAAATCCGATGGAGTTTGTTCAAACAAATATTATTGGAACGTTGAATTTGTTGGATGCTTCAATTAAGTATGGTATTAAATTATTCTATCACATATCAACTGATGAGGTTTTCGGACATTTAGGAGCGGTGGGTTCTTTTGATGAGAAAACTGCTTACGACCCAAGAAGTCCTTACTCAGCATCAAAGGCATCATCCGACCATTTTGTTAGAGCGTATTATCACACTTACGGATTACCTGTTGTGATATCAAACTGTTCAAATAACTTTGGGCCAAACCAACACCAAGAAAAATTAATTCCTACAATCATTAAAAGTATCCTTAATGGCAAACCAATACCAGTTTATGGTAACGGACAGAATGTGAGGGATTGGTTATATGTTCAGGACCATGTGGATGCAATTGATATGATATTCCACAAAGGTAAGGTGGGTGAAACCTATTGTATCGGTGGACGTAATGAACTAAACAATTTAAGACTGGTTAGGTTGATTTGTGATAAGATTGACAATATTAAACAATGGGAACAAAACTCACAGGACTTAATTACATTTGTTGAAGATAGAAAAGGACATGATTTTAGATACTCTATTGACTCAACCAAGGTAAAAGAACAAATTGGGTGGGAACCTAAAGTTAATTTTGATGAAGGGTTAGATAGAACGATTGATTTTTATTTCAAAAAGTTTGGAAATGAGGAATAGTCTGACTATATTTGTGTTATGAAAGTAACATTAAACATCCAACACGAAAAATTCGGTAAAGTATTAACAATGTCTTTTGTTGACGCAATTCAGACAAAGTTATTTTTAAAACTTGTGAATGATGCTATTGATAACGGAGTCGCGTTCAGATACTTCAACGTGACTGATACATTAGTACATATTCCTAACAAGATTTTAGTTGAATCTTTAATCACGACTGAAATGGAGTTTGTGACATTTTCTGAACAAGTATTGGCTAAAGTAGGTGAGGTTAAATAATCTTTGTTAAACAAAGTGGTGGACCAACTTCCGGGTTGGGCTCAAAAGGGAACATTAGTGTTCCCTTTTTTCTTTTTATTTGTATTTATATATAAAACTATTACTATGTCTAAAATTATTATAACTAAAGAACAATTGAAAAAATTGAAAAACACTTTGTCTGAAGATGTTAAATCAATTACAGAAGATAAAGATGGTAACTATATGGCAAAACAACAGTTATTTACCATTGGTACTTTAGCATTACAAATGTGGGAGATTATGGAAGATGATGAACAGTTGGATGACTGGATGGAATCTAAAATTGCTCAAGCGGAACAATCAATTACCTCAGTAGTTAAAGCATATATGTATGACGAAGTGGTTGACAATATGAAAGGTATGGAAACCTTAAACTACAATGATATTGTTATTGGTAAGTGATGAAAAATAAAAAACTTATAACTGAAGAAGGTAAAAATAAATTTTACCTATACAATCCTATTCCTATTGTTAAACAGGAGGCAGTATTTGTTATTCAAGAAATTTTAAAAAGTCGCAATTTGAATTTTGAATGGGGGGAAAATGTTGATTTAAATACTTTTGATGTGGTTAACCGAATGAGGTTTAAAGATTATATTAATCGTGTCGTTAAGTATAAAGAGATTAGAGGACATGCGATTGAAGGATTAATGGCTGGTTTATTTGGAGGGGTTCTTAATGAAAGTAAAAGTGGGGTATGGGATTACGAAATTAGACAAGGACAAGTTGAACAGAAATTTTTAAATGATAGTCAAGAAAGTCCGTCAATAGGAGGTTTTACAAATGCTTTAAATAGTTTGGGAACAGATGCGGTTAAAGATATTAAAAATACCCTATCAAATTATGGGATAACAGGGACCAATTTATTTTTGATAAATGACGATAGTTTAACTGAATATAAGAGAGAAATTTTAAGAAAGATACTTGTTGATATTACATGTATTACATTTGATTCTGTAGATAGATTAAAAACATATTATTTAACAAAAGAAAACGCTGTTGAATTATTTTCAGACGCTAATAACATAAGAAAACCAAGAAAATTAAGTTCCAATGAGTTAAGAGCGTCTTCTGATGTTTTTATTAATGATGGAAATTCTTTCGACATTATTAAAGCAAAAGTAAAACCAGAAGAATATGAAGAATATATGAATGTTACCCAAAGAGATATAGAAGTTGCTAAAATTTTTGGTCCTTATGGTGAAAAGATTAGACCTGATATTTTAAATTGGATTCAACAAAATAAAGAAGAATTTAAAAATTTAGTTAATACATTGTTATAATGAAAGTAGTAATTACCGAAGAACAATACAAACAAATGTTAAATGAAGATTTGGGTGTTAGTCGTGCGACAATTCCTTTTATTAATATTGTCCTTAATGAGGTTACACCAATTGTTGAAGACATGACATTCAATAAAAAAAATGATTTGGAGACAATTAATTTAGACTACAACACAATGAAACAAGTTGTTAAGTCAGAACCTGATTCATTTATTGAGTTTCCTGTTGAAGGAATGGATATTGAAATTAAATTTGGTTATGTGAAAAAACCTAATAGTAATGCTAAGTTTAAAACAGGTGGGGCGATGTATCAGATTAAGAAAGAATCTAATGGTGAATCTTACATGAAACTTCCCTCACTTGAAATACCTGAAAAAATACTGAAAGAAATTAATAAAACTATCATAGGTAAAATGGAGGTTGAAGTTTTAATTACCCCAACATTTGAACCTAAAGATATTGATGATTTGATTGATGATTTAAGAGATAGTATTACTCATGAAATGTTACATCTATATGAGTTCTATAAAAGATGGGAGTCAACGGGTAAGGGTGAGATTGATTTAACTAAAACATTTGCTGGTGGAATTAACCCAAATGTCCCTAAAAAGATTTTCAAATATTATAGTGATTTTTTAGATTTGGTTTATTATTCTGAACCATATGAATTAAACGCAATGTCACAAGAGGCTTATTCAAAATCATTTAAGATGACACCTGAAGAGTTTACAAAATCACCTTATTGGATTGCTGCAGATAAAATGGAAAAGTTTAACGCTGACCAGTTCTTTGATGGGTTGGTAGATGTTATCAAACAAAGAAGTGGTGAGGATACTCTTGTTTATCATTTAAGTAATTTACATAAGTTCTATATGAAACAGTATAGACAAATTGCTAAACAAAATAATAAACCAGTGCCAAAGGACATAGAGAAAACAAATAGTATCTACGATTTGTTTAAAATGTATGAACCAAGAATTAACAAAGCTGGTAAAAAATTAAAAAGAAATTTAGGTCGTGTTTATGGAATTGAAAAATCTTAACATATTATTTTTTATCTTACTATTCACATCTTGTACTAGTTTTGAAAATCTAACTGATGACAGAACAAGACCTGAGGATGATGAGATGTATTGGAACAGGACTGAAGAGTTTTGGGTAACACATCACGAACCTAAAGCAAGACCAGTATCAAGTGAGGATTATTACGGTAACAGAACTGTATTACCTGTAACATATTACAACAACTATCCTGATTATAACTACTATAATAGAAACAACAATTATTACCCAACGTATAACTATCAACAACAAACACCACCACAACACAACAACCCTTCACCGACTATTAACACTCCTAAACCAAATGTAACTCATTATCATAGAACTAATGAACCACAGAGAGATAATACTAAACCTGGTGTGAGACGATGAATAAACAACTTAACGGGATAAATAAATTCATTGATGGTAAAACTTTTGTTTACGACCATCGTGTTAGTTTCAGTGAAAAACCTGTAAAGGCTTACTATCAGTTTCATATTGATAAAGTTGCTCTGTTAAGAAGTATTGGTGAGATGAATGACCATCTTTTTGTTTCGGTTAAATTGGTTAATGGTGAAGGGATGGTTAATTATTATTTATGTGCTTTTGGTAATAAAGAAAAGTGTTTTGGAAGAGACATTGTTAATAAAAAATGGTTTGAGTTTTCAATTCAAATTGGGGACGATATTCAGAATTTTCTTAAATTCTTTAGTATTGATATGCCTGTTGTTGTAGATAACTTTGAATTTGCCCCGTCAAAAGATTTTGTTCCATTAATTAATTTGGAAGATAAGGAATAATTTTGTATCTTAGCTCCCTTATGAGCGACAAAACTAAATTTACAAGAACCTACGAAACGGAAGATACCATCGCTGT
>Ga0209084_1001043_pt1 | contig 24338 bp, 45 predicted proteins | sample C_130820_MF_Meta_FD_187309 | JGI IMG/M metagenome (GOLD analysis project Ga0209084, IMG submission 187309) | Freshwater microbial communities from Lake Croche, Canada to study carbon cycling - C_130820_MF_MetaG (SPAdes) (version 2) | ecosystem: Environmental > Aquatic > Freshwater > Lake...
ATCACAACTCCATCCAAATCTCAGTATGGGTATGGTTCGCTCCATTGTGAAGAGAATTCAGCAGAGAACTAAAAAGTAAATGAAAAATTTAAAAGATTTCATCAATGTAATATCACATAATAAGAACAAAAGTTCCATATTTGGTGAAAACAAAGCCATCTTCGTCTCTGGTGGACCAGGATCAGGTAAGGATGTAATTATCAGAGAGATTCTATCTCATGTTGATATTACAGAAGTAAATCATATGCAAGCTTATAATTATCTTGCAGATAAAAAAAGAATGTTTGAGAGGAGTAATGATTTTCGCAGGGAAACTATCAGAAATCATTATCCACTAATAATCAATGCTCCTGCTGATGACTTTGGAAGAATTTCTTACATAAAAGAAGAACTCGAAGAGTTCGGTTATAATACCTTAATGATTTTTGTTAATACCACAAATCTTGTTAGTAGAAGTAGAAATGAAAAGTTGTCAAGAATGATGTATGAGTCGCTGCGTCATAGTAAATGGACACAATCACAAAATAATAAATCGATATATAAGGAAAATTTTGAAAACTACATCCAAATTGATAACAATCAATCTTTGGGACAAATAGAAGAAGATATCGAATTAACTTATAAGAAAATTAACAAGTTTTTTGTTTCGGAAGCATCCAAACCTGTATTGATTAAGTTGAATCAAAATAAAGCTGATGGACCATGTGACGTTATTCCAGACAATCGTGGTGGTGAATCGAAACACGGTGATGAGATTAAGGGTAACGAAGCACCACGAAAGAATCCATCTAAAACTTACACATTTAAAACATATAGTGAAGGTCAAGATCCTAAAATGGTGGTTTCTCCAAAACCTAAAGATACCAATTTCTCGAAAGATAAAGAAGTCACTAAGAAAAAAGGATTAAAAGATTCACCCACAGTCAATCAACGACTTAGAAATGTTGACGGTGTTGGTCCACAGTTTGATACTAGACAACAGGGAACTGTTTATCCCATGTCGGGTCTTGGTGATGTAACATATAGAGAAAATACAGATTTCAGATCATTTAGAAATAAACTGAAAGAAGCTATAGATGATCCCGGGGCCTCAGATATGGGAGTTGGTGGAGTTCTAGGAGGATCAACCAACAAAGAACCTATGCAGTCTTATAACGATCAAGATAAAAAAATTGGTATAAAAATAACAAAAAAAGGTAAAAAAAATGTTTAATAGTATATTTACGAAAAAAGATCCTGTTGCTGATGTTGTTTCAAAAATTATTGAAGAAGGTAATGTGAACGACGACCATTTCAGTAAGCAGTCACAAAAGATGCAAGATGCTATCAATTTACATCTTCGCAAGGGAAAGAATTATGATGATGCTGTTGCAGCTGCAAAAAAACATGTCAAAGAATCTTGGGACGACGATGAAGATGATGATGTCAAGAGAGCTGATGCAGAATTGAAGAGAATGAAAGCAAAGCCAATTCATGCAGACAAGAAAACTGATCCAGATAAGGAAATTGGTAAACTCGCAAAGAAGACTCCAAAGGAAGTTGATGAAGCAGTAAGTGCAAAGAGTGCTATTGACGACATACAGAAAACACTTAATGATCCTAAAGAAATGTCCAAACTTAAAGGAGAACCTAAGAAGTGGACTGGTCCTAAAAAGGGAGATTATGGATATCCACATGCCGCTGGTCATGGAATGGGTTCAAGTTATGGTTACAAGAAAGAAGATGCAGAACAGATTGATGAAATTTCTGGTGACCTTGCTCTTAAATATAAGAATAAAGCTTTAGGTGGAAAATCAATTGACGATGTTTCTCCTAAAAGACAAAAGGGTGTGACATTAGCACATAGAAAAGTTTCACAATCAATTACCAATGTCCCAGGTAGACATGCAAAGGTTGCTGCTACATGGAAAGAAGAAGTTGACCAGATTGATGAACTGAGTAAAAACACTCTTGGTAGTTATGTCAAGAAATCTTCTGATGCTGCGGATAAACATTTGAAATTAGCGAATTCGGCCACACAAAGAAGTAAAACAAAAGCCGATACCGCACAATTCTTGAAGCATTCTGAAAAGTTTGGTAAGAGAACTTCTGGTCTCAAGATGGCTGCTGATAGATTGAACAAGGAAGAAGTTGAATTGGTTGAAGGTGACGTAATGCACACACATTCTGTACACTTCGCATGTCCAGAGACAGGTGAATGGTCAGGAAAGATGTTGATCAAAGCGGATCATGACAAGGAAGCAGTTAAAACTGGCCATGAAATGGCTAAGAAACATGGTTTGAAACTTATGAAGGTTTCTAAGAATAATGTTATTATGAGTGATAAGACCTTAGGTGAAGAAGTAATTTATGAAGCAAAGGGACCTGAAACTGATAATGTTCCGTTTGTTCAAAATGCTAACCCATCTAGTAATCCTGTGACTCCATTATCCAGAGCAAAAGACCTTGCACATTCTGCAATGAAAAGAATTAAGAATGAAATGTTGGGTAAAGCTGGTGCAACATCTGAGGAAATTGATCCTAATGTTAAGACCACTGATATGCTTCGTGGACGTGTAAAAGGTGGAAAGAAAGATGATGTTGGACCCGGTGCAGACGGTAAGTCAACCAAAGTTAAATTTACTCCAGGACCAAAGTAATGGATAAATCAGCAGAAAAATTAAAAGCACTCATCAAGGGTAAAGTTGGGGAAAAACCGTCATATGGTACTGACCCCAATGAACCTTGGTCAGTTAAAGCTGGAATCACGGAAGACACTATCAGTGAAGATGAATTGTTAAATAGATACATGAAAACTAGGGGTATTAATCCCAAAACTGCTAGTAAAATTTCTAAGATTTCAGCATCTAAAACTGGTGATTTTGAAAAATGGAAAAGAGATCATGTCAGTGGTGGTAGATTACCTATGCCAAAAACTGAAGAAACTGGTCATCTTGGAGATTTTCCTAAACTAAAAGGCAGTGAACATGTTACACATAGAAGAAAGGCTCAATGGGAGAAAAGAAAACATGTTCTGAGTAATATACCACCACTCAGAGGTCCAGGATATCGTAAAGAAGAAGTTGATAAGAAAGATGCAGTCACTTCTGGACTAAAGGAAGAGTATATTCCAGAAAATAGAAAGAAGGAGTTAACCAAATCAGCAAGAATGATTAAAGCTCTCTACAAGAAGCACAGAATGGTCAAAGAAGAAATATATGACCATGAAAAAGAGGATAAATCTGTTGCAACTTACGGTAAAAAACCAAAGTTTGATAAGGCTGATAAAGACGACAGTGTAGGTGAAAAGAAACCTGAAGCTGCTGCAGTAATGTCTGGTGGAACTACATTAACAAAACAAAAAAGGGACACCATTGAAATTGATCCTATGATGAGAGTTCGTCCTGGTCAACCTGATCCCTTCAAGAAAGACGATAAGGACAAAGACAAGAAAAAAGAAGAAAAGAAGTAATATATAAATAGATAAACAAACTTATAAGTTTTTAGGAGATAAAAAATGCCATCTTGGGGTAATACCGATTCAATTTACGACAAACCACACTTTCCGATGGAAAGACAGGTTCGTCCTTTTGCAACATTAACAACCTACAATACAACAGCTAGTGGTAACACCATTATCTTCGTTGGAACTGGTGTAACCACACCAGCCAATGTTGGTATTGTTGCAGGTATGTCTGCATATAATTCAAACCTTTCAATCACCGGTGAACAAGAGTTCTTTGCATCTAACAATACTGTTAAATCTGTAACAGGTAATGTTGTTGTGTTCACTACCAATGTAATGGGAAGTATTCCAGCTGGAACTTCTATTGACTTTGGAATTCCAATTCAGTATAATGAAAATGGTGCGAACAACTATTTCTCTGATACTGTATTAGTATCTCCAACACGATTACCAAATACATCTACTGGTTTTGCAAATAATTCAACAGCTCATGTTGGATGGGTTCATGTAACAACTGGAACTGGAGGCCGCGCTGGTCGTGAACAAGTGGAAGTGTTGGTAGCACTTTCTAATACTGCAACTTCCAACACACTTTCGGGTAATACAAGTAATTCAATTACATATTACGCTGGACTATAATATTAGGGGGATTTATCCCTCTTTAAATTATGATAAATTTAACTGAAGATAATTTTCTGATATATGCAATGAAGTGTTATAATGCACCTCATTGCATTTTATCTGAATTTGAAGGTGATATTAAGAGAACTAAATATCTTAAAAGATTATTTCGTAGATATAAGATAACAAAAGTATTAAAAGAAAGATTAATACTAAATCATATCATTTTATTGAATAATGTTTTTGGTCCTGTACCAACAGCAAGAATATTATTTTATAAGACTGATGAACGCGATTATGATATTCTGAAAACATTTTTAGAGTACCTTGACATTATGCCGGATGAAGTAACGGGTATTAGAGGAAGAAATATACACACTTCTGAAATACCAATGGAAAAAAATATTGTAGAGATATTACTAAGCATATGAAATCATTCAAACAGTTTATTAATGAAGACGGAATGGGTGGCGGAGCAATTGCCGCTGGCCCAACCAACGTTGTTGGTGGTGGTGCAATTGCTGGTAGCGGGGGCAAAGGAGGTGAACCGGGTGTTCACCTTCGAAAACGTAAGAAGAAACACAATCCAATTTTGATGCCAGTGGGTAAAAGAAAGGATTTCTAATGAACCTCAGTCAAGCCGAAGAGTTAATTAAAAAAAACTTTGGCATTGAACCGGAAGTTAAGTATAAACAAAATATAATGTTTATACGGGTTACTGGTTTGGATAATGTTAGTTTGGCTAATTATATAATAGATAAGTTGGACAACTTAAAGGTTACTGTACAGGAAAGAGAAGGATATAAATTCTCAAATTTAGGTTGGATTCAAATTGAAAAATGTGAAGGTAAATCACACCTTGTTTATACAAATCGTAAAAATATTATTTTTTACTAGTTTGTTGTCTTCATGTGCAAGACATGAAGGTTTTCATGATTGTTCTATTATGCCAGCCACACCAATAATAAATCTTGATGGAAAGGCATCATCACCTTCCGTTTCTGGGTTACCATTAGGTGAACACATTTTTATTAAAGCGGAAGGTGTGTTGCGTTGTGAATTTTGACTATTTCTTGGTTGTATCAATAATTGTTTCTAATTGGTCAATATAGTTTTTCATTATTGTATCTCTTTTAATCAAAGTATTTTTTGTTTCACCGGAAAGACACGACAATTCAGAACTCTTCAATTTAGGGAATTCTGGTCTAGCATCATGTTCCAAAGGAACAGGCAAATAAACATATTGAACTTTGGTGGGTTGTTGAGCACAACCACTAGTCAGCAAAGAAATTGTCGTTATCAGACTTAATATCAGAACTTTCATTTTGTTTCTCTTTTAATTTGGTCACAGCCTTTTTTACTTTATTTTGTTGTTTCTGAACAACTTCTTGAACTTGTTCCTGTGTTGGTGCTGGTTTCTTATCTTTTTCAATAAAGATACTGATTGCACCAACTAGAGCCATACCTGCTGTTGCAATGGCTTCTTTTTGTTCAGGTTCAAGTACAAAACCGCAAGCTGTAACAATCCATATAATACCTCTCCAGGTACTTGGTTCAGACAATCTTGCTATGATATATTCAAATACTGCATTCATTATTTTGCCTTTTCATCTGGTTTAAGATCCGCAGCCTTTTTTGTATATGCTACTGCCAATTCAACAGCAAGATTTGCTAAACTTTTAGAAAGTTTCAAACCAATAATTTCAATTTCCTCAAGAACACCTGCTCTCTTTTCAGCAGAAGAAATTTCTTTATCAGCCCAACGCTGTACAACACCAAGAACTCTAGTAAATACATCAGAACCTAGTATCAAAGATGCTAACATATTGATTGCTTGTAAAATTATAACGGTCATTTTTCCATCCTCTAAAAGTTAGTATTTATAAAAACGAAGTTGTAAGATAACCTAAATATTACTAAAATTGTCCAATTTATCAAAAGGATTTAAAATGGCACCTGATAATATTACGGAAATAAAAGTAGATGTTGGTGTGTTAAAAGCACAAATATCAACAATAACTGCATTGTGTCAGAAAATGGATACAATAATAGAAAAAATAGTCGAACAGCAGGATAGATATAACACTCAAATATATCAGGAAATGGAAACTAGAAGACAAGAAAAAAATTATGAACTTAAAGAAGTACATGATAGAATAGATACTATCATAGATAAAGTGCAATTAACAGAACACAAAATAATGGAAGAAATTCGTGACCTGCGTGTTCAAATTGCCACTAATGCCAAAAAAGACCAAGATTATATTGATAAAATTAACCAATGGAAATGGGCAGTAGCCGGTGGAATAATTGTTGTCGGCTGGTTGATTTCTCACTTGGATTTTGATACAATAGCAAAGATGTTAAAATAGTTCTTTTTATTGGATGCGTTATGAGTGTTTATATTGATAGAAGGTTTTTATTACAGGTTTCACCCAAATTACAAAAATTCTCACAAAAAAAAGAGGACCTGTATAATTTCAGATGTCCTCTTTGTGGTGATTCCCAAAAAAATAAAAACCTAGCTCGTGGTTATATTTACCGCAAAAAGAATGATTATTTTTATAAATGTCATAATTGTGCTGCTTCTACATCCTTCTATAACTTCCTAGAGAGAGTGGATCCATCATTACTCAAAGAGTATGCTCTGGAAAGATATAAAGATGGAGAAACTGGTACACATAATTATAAAAAACCATCATTTGAAGAATTTAAGATAAAACCAGTTTTTAAAACTAAACTGAAGTTAAAAACTATTGAGGAATTACCGGAAGGTCATTTTGCAAAACAATATTGCATCAATAGAAAGATTCCGGATAACCGATTATCACAATTATATTATGCTCCAGATTTCAAAAAATTCGTAGATGAATTGGGTATAGAAAAAAATGGTCTTATAGAAAATGATAAACGATTGGTTATTCCCTTCTATGATAAAGATAAAAATTTGGTAGCATTCCAAGGTCGAGCCTTGGGTAAATCCAAAATGAGATACATCACGTTAAAGGTACAGGAAGACGGCCGAAAGTTCTTTGGACTTGACCAGATCGACGAAAATGAAATGATATATGTGGTGGAGGGACCTATCGATTCCCTCTTCCTAGAGAACGCGGTGGCTACTGCTGATTCCAATTTAACGGCCATTAGTGAAATGTTCGATAGGAGTAAAGTAACTCTAGTATTTGATAATGAGCCAAGAAATAAAGAGATTGTCAAATTAATTGATAGTGCTGTTGAAGAACATTATAGTGTTGTTATATGGCCAGAGATGATTGTTTCCAAAGATATTAATGATATGATAATGGACGGTTTTACTTCAGAAGAAATTCAAGACATTATACATATCAACACGTTTGTCAACCTGAGAGCTAAAATGGAGCTTATAAATTGGAAGAAAATTTAAAACAATGGATTGACAGGGTATCCAAACCAAGAAAAGAGTTAAATGGTTTCTCCATATGTCCTTTTGCAAAGAAATCATCAGAAGAACAAGGTATCTTTTGGACTTATATTGAGGATCATCCAGAAGCTTTTATGCTCAGATATTTACAAATTCTTCCGGTTTTTAACCTTGTTATTTTTATTGATAAAACTAAAACATTGACTAATGGTGATCTTTTGTGTATAATGAGCAATCTACAGGAAGTTATGCCTGAATTGATTTTTCTGAAAGACCATCCAGATTATCCAGGTTATATTAATGGTGTCAGTACCGGTAATGGTGTATATCCCATAATATTGGCCCAACCAAGATATAAATTATTGGAATCGAGAGAAAGATTAAAGAAGACCAAGTACTATGATTATTGGTCCGAAGAGTATAAAAACGAAGTATGGAGTTATGGTAGTGAAAGTAAATCTGATTAGTTATACACAAGATATTTCCAATCGCAATCTACTTGAACAGATTGCTTATGTTGCAAGAATTTCAAATCCCACAAATCAAAATAGTGACAACACAGCAGAAAAATTGGTGCAATACCTTATAAACCATAAACATTGGTCTCCATTGGAAATGGTAGATGTAACACTGGAAATTGAAACAACCAGAGATATTGCACGACAAATCCTAAGACACAGGAGCTTCGTTTTTCAAGAGTTCTCTCAACGATATGCTGACCCAACCCAATCACTCGGTTTCGTTACCAGAGATGCGAGATTACAAGATACCAAGAACAGACAGAATAGTGTTGATGTGGATGATGTATGGTTGAGTGAAAACTGGTATGTCACTCAATATGAACTTCTTGAGTCGGCAAAACAAGCATATCAATGGGCTATTGAAAATGGTATTGCTAAAGAACAAGCAAGAGCAGTTCTACCAGAAGGTCTTACGGTATCAAGAATGTATATGAAAGGATCAATCAGGTCTTGGATTCACTACATAATGATACGGTCAGGAGTAGAAACACAAAAAGAACATAGGGAAGTTGCAACTGCTTGTGCCAATGCAATTCAACCTATTTTTCCAATGATTAGGAGTTTTATTAATGGATAGTTTTGAGGATGTGAAGATTTTTATGGAAGCCTGTGACCATATGGAAACGGGTTACGGAAAGCAATCCGAACTTTACAGAAAGTTGATTACAGAAGAATTTGAAGAATTGATGGAAGGACTCGACAATAAAGACATTGTAGAAATTGCTGATGCGTGTGCAGACCTTAAATGGGTTATTGAAGGATTAGAACATACACTAAATATTCCACAACAAAAAGTATGGGATGAAGTGGCCAGAAGTAACCTACAAAAGATTGGCCAAGATGGTAAAGTTATGAAGAGAAATGATGGTAAAGTTATGAAACCTGAGGGATGGACACCACCAGACATTGAAACAATTTTTAATGTATAATAATAAGGCGTAAGAAATATGGAAGAATATATTGGAATTAAAATCGATTTGGAGAAAGACAAATTATTTGATGAACTTGGTATCAAAAGATTGAAAGAATCATATATGAAAGATGATGAAACTTCTCCACAGCATCGTTTTGCATTTGTATCAAAAACATTCGGTTCAAATATAGAACACGCACAAAGATTATATAATTATGCTAGTAATCATTGGTTATCTTATTCCACACCCATTCTTTCATTTGGACGCAGCAAAAGAGGATTACCCATTTCTTGTTTCCTCAATTTTATCGAAGACACAGCGGAGGGATTAGTTGAAAACTTATCAGAAACAAATTGGCTTAGTATGTTGGGTGGTGGCGTTGGTATTGGCTTTGGTATCCGCTCCGCTGATGACAAGTCTACTGGCGTTATGCCGCATCTTAAAATATATGACTCTAGCTCTCTTGCATACCGTCAGGGGCGAACTCGTAGGGGTTCGTATGCTGCTTACCTCGATATTTCACACCCCGATATAATTTCTTTTTTGGAAATGAGAAAACCCACAGGTGATCCTAATGTCAGGTGTTTAAATTTACACCACGGCATTAATATTACCGATGATTTCATGAAAATTATTGAAAACTGTATGGTTGATGCAAACGCCAATGATGATTGGAATCTTATCGATCCGAACACAAAAGATATACGCGAAGTCATGTCGGCGAAACATCTTTGGCAGATGATTATGGAACTTAGAATGCATACTGGTGAACCGTATTTACATTTTATAGATACGAGTAATAGGATGTTACCTAATTTCTTAAAAGAAAGAGGATTGAAAATTAATCAATCCAATCTATGTTCGGAAATTATCCTACCTACCAACGAACAGAGAACTGCTGTTTGTTGTTTATCGTCATTAAATTTGGAGTATTACGATGATTGGAAAAATAATCCTTATTTCCTCCGGGACGTTGCTGAGATGCTTGATAATGTGCTTCAGTATTTCATTGATAATGCTCCTGACACTATCTCTAGGGCCCGTTATAGTGCAGAACGAGAACGTTCAATTGGTGTTGGTGCTCTTGGCTTCCATGCCTATCTGCAACGCAATAGAATTGCTTTTGAATGTGTTATGGCCAAAGTTGCAAATAACAGAATCTTCAAACATATCAAAGAAGGTTTAGATTGTGCAAATCTTGAACTTGGTGCGGAACGCGGTGAAGCACCAGATGCAATTGGAACTGGTCGCAGGTTTAGTCATACTTGTGCTATTGCCCCTAATGCTTCTTCTTCTATTATCATGGGTAACACATCACCAAGCATTGAACCCTATAGAGCTAATGCCTATAGACAGGATACTCTTTCTGGTTCATTCTTAAATAAAAATAGACATCTCGATTCCTTGCTCCATGAAAAAGTTAGTTCTCAAGAATTGCCTGATGTTTGGTCCTCCATCATTGCTAATGATGGTTCCATACAACATTTGAATATATTGTCACAAGAAGAAAAGGATATATTTAAGACCTCAATGGAAATTGACCAAAGGTGGATCATTGATTTGGCCTCGGACCGACAACAATATATTGATCAATCACAATCGTTAAATCTTTTCTTTAGACCGGATGCACATATTAAGTATGTACATGCAATGCATTTCATGGCATGGAAGAAAGGTGTGAAAACTTTATATTACTGCCGTTCTGAGAAGATTGGTAAAGCTGATAAGGTTTCTAAAAGAATTGAACGCGAAGTGATTAAAGAACTTGATATGACACAAATTGCCCAAGGTAACGATTGTATTGCATGTGAAGGTTAAGGAAGATTATATGAGATTAGATGTACCCTACAAATTGGTAACACAAATTGATGAAGAGTTGTCAAATGAAGTTCTTTCAAAAATTGATCCAGAACACTGGTATCTTGATGAAACTAGAAATAATATGGCAAACTTAGAAAAGACACAATCAATCATACTTAGATATTTTGACAGTTATCAAAATGCAAAAGTATCAAATTTTAGAGATTTTTTTGAAGATAAACCTATTTTTGATCACTATAGAGAATCTATTGAAAAGGTTATCACCGAATTAAAGAAACATTATGAATTCACCGATTATATGTGTTTTTTTGCAAAGTTATTACCTAATGCTGATGTAGGACAACATGAAGACTCTTCTCCTTTTTTGGAAGAGTGTCATAGAATTCATATTCCATTGAAGACTAGTAAGGACGTATATTATATTATTGAAAATACAAGATATAACTGGTTGAAAAACAATATCTATGAATTTGATAACCAAAGAGTGCATGGAGTCGAAAACAGAAGCAGAGAAGAAAGAATTCATCTTATGTTTAATCTTTACAAGTAGGTTTTATTATGTCTAAGAAAGTTAGTAAATTAACTGAAGAGAGAACTTTTTTTAAGCCTTTCAATTATCCTTGGGCATATGATGCTTGGTTAAAACATGAACAAAGTCATTGGTTACATACAGAAGTTCCGATGATTGAAGATGTTAAAGACTGGAAGAAGAAGTTATCAAAAGAGGAGAAACACTTTTTAACACAAATCTTCAGATTCTTCACTCAAGGTGATATTGATGTTGCTGGTGGTTATGTAAAGAACTATTTACCATATTTCACTCAGCCTGAAGTTAGAATGATGCTTCTTGGATTTGCTGCGAGGGAAGCGTTACATATTGCTGCATACTCACATTTGATTGAAACACTTGGATTACCAGAAACAACATATAATGAATTTCTCGAATATGCGGAAATGAAAGAGAAACATGAATATGTAAAAGACATTTCTGCACAGAATGGTAGTGTAGAATCCACTGCAACACATATTGCTGTATTTTCTGCCTTCACTGAAGGTATGCAATTATTCAGTTCATTTATTATGTTGCTTAATTTCCCAAGACATGGTAAAATGAAAGGTATGGGTCAAATTGTAACATGGTCGATTGTTGATGAAACTCAACACGCTGAGTCCATGATCAAATTGTTTAAGACCTACATAGAAGAAAATCGTGAAGTCTGGAATGATGTTCTCAAGTCAAAAATCTACACTATTGCTGAACGAATGGTTGAATTAGAAGATAAGTTTATCGACTTAGCGTTTTCTGCCAACTTGATGGAAAATTTAACAGCGGAAGATGTTAAGAAATATATTCGTTATATCACTGATCGCCGTTTAATCTCTATGGGACTAAAGGGTATATTTAAAGTAAAAAGGAATCCTCTTCCATGGGTTGAGGAAATGATTAACGCTCCTACACATACCAATTTTTTCGAAAATAGAGCAACGGATTATGCAAAAGGCGCTCTTTCTGGAAATTGGGGAGATGTATGGGCCAATTAAAATTTAAGGAAGATTAATGTCAATACACAAGTCAATTAATGGAGAATGTTCAAATTGTGAATCTACTTTTTTAATAACATATTCAGATATGATAACATCAAAGGAATATCCTGAATATTGTCCTTTCTGCGGTGAACCCATCGATGAATTATCCGAAGACTACATAGAAGAGTCCGAGGATGATTTTGAAGATGAGGGAACATGGCATTAGAATGGCAATATAATAAAGAAATATTCACAGAAGAGTTAATTGGTGATAATTATGGATTTGTCTATATTGTCACCAACCTAACCAACAATAAAAAATACATAGGCAAGAAGTTCTTTTATTCTCTTAGGACAAAGCAAGTCAAGGGTAAGAAGAAGAGGGTTAAATTGTCTAGTGATTGGCAATCTTATTATGGATCAAACACGGAGTTACAGAATGATGTAAAAGTGTTGGGTGAAACAAACTTTACTAGAGAAATCATACACTTGTGCAAATCAAAAGGTGTTTGTGGTTATCTTGAAGCTAAAGAACAATTTATTCGTAATGTACTTGAAACTGATGACTATTATAATACATGGATTATGGTCAGAGTCAGAAAATCACACTTAAAGGGTATTTAAATGCTACCATGTTTTCACGAAATGAAAGGTAAAGAATATGACTGCCTAACATTTCTTCCAGCCGATGATGACAATCTCAATATAGAGTTAGGCATGCTCGTTGATCCAGGAGAAAAACTCGCCGGAAGTACTATGGGCGATTCCTATAATATAATTTTATTTAAAGAAGGTGATGAAGGCGTAACTGATATTGATAATTTTAAAGCAATTCTTGGTTGTCCTTTTGAATATGCATCTTTTTTGATACCAGGTGGTTGGTATGGAATGATTACCAGAGATACAACCACTTCACATGAGATGTGTGATGATATGTTGGAAAATTTAAAAAGTTACGCTTGACATATCATCTTTATTATGATAGAATGAAACTTCTAAACTTTTGGATTACATAAAATCATGATACTAGTTGACCTCAATCAAGTTCTACTTTCTGGTCTGATGGCACAGATTTCAGGACAAAAAAATGTAAAATTGGAAGAACATTTGATTCGTCATATGATTCTCAACATTCTCCGTAATCACATTAAAACTTTTAAGAAAGATTACGGAGAAGTTGTTCTTTGTTGTGATAACAGGAAATATTGGAGGAAAGAATACTTTCCTTTTTATAAAGCTGGTCGCAAAAAGAGCAGAGAGAAGTCCGATCTAGACTGGCATCTTATCTTTGATATGTTAGCTAAGTTCAAAGATGAACTAAAAGAAAACTTCCCATACAAGGTTGTTGATGTTGAAGGTGCCGAAGCTGATGACATTATTGGTACTCTTGTCCCCAGACACATTGCACACGAAGATATTGTAATTATTTCCAGTGATGGTGATTTTCTACAACTTCAAAGATACAACACAGGTAAACATATTGTAAAGCAATACAATCCTGCCCAAAAGAAATTTCTTAAATCGGAAAATCCTACTCTTGAATTAAAAGAAAAGATTATTAGAGGAGACAAAGGTGATGGTATTCCCAACATCTTTTCTCCTGCTGATTGTTTTGTTAGGGAATTGCGACAGAAACCAATAACAAAAAGTTCTATATTAAAGTTCCTGCAAGAGGATATGGAAAAGATTTCCAATGATTATATTAGAACCGGTTATAGTAGAAATCAGACCTTAATTGATTTGAGTTTTATTCCTAAAGAAATAAAAGAAAAAATTATAAATAATTACGAAGATAATAAACCTGCCCCTAAACAAAAACTATTTAATTACTTTGTTGAAAAGAAATTAATGAACCTTATAGATAGCATCGGTGATTTTTAATGAAAAATATGTATGAAGTGTTTGATGAATTTGAGCAAGCACAAACAAAAGAAGAACAAATGAAAGTGATAGAGAAAAATCTATCGAAAACTCTAGTTGATGTTTTGTTATTAACCTTTCACCCCGAATATCAGTGGAAAGTCAAAGAACTTCCTGAAAACTATAAAACTCCTGATACTAAACCTGGAATTTCGGTTTGTCAACTATCAACTGAAATACGAAAGTTGTATCTATTCAGAGAAGGAGAACAAACTGCTGAAAGTTTGTCTTCAAGAAAACAAAAAGAACTACTCATTCAATTTTTAGAATCCCTTGAGCCAAGAGAAGCGGAAGTTGTTATTGGTATTTTTAAGAAAGACCAATGTGTGAATGGTTTAACTTATGAATTTGTTAAAGAAGCATTTCCTGATTTGTTACCCTAACAATGCTGGGTATTAAAATAAAGGCATTAAACTTGTAAAATGGGAGATAAAAAGGTGTCTAAGAGTATGGCTAAGGCTCGTAAGAAGTGGTATGAAGATGAATATGATGATTTTGATAGGGTGTTTGTAAATAAACCAAAGAAAACTGAAACTGTTGAAGTGAAAAAGTCCAAAAAGAATACTGCTTCGAAGATGAAACACATGTCTAAAGATGAATTGATGGATATTTACTCAAAAGAAGAAGATTTCTATTAAAATAGAGTAGTCGATGCTTTCCAGGGACGGAAAGCTTGACAAGAACACATTTTTGGTGTACAATGGTCTCTCAAATTGTGTGGAGATTATATTATGATGATTTATGCTGCTGTTCCCAAGTACAAACCAAAGAAAAAACCAAAAACTGTCGTAAAAACAGTGTCAAAAACTGTAAGAATCGAAACAAAACGTCTAAATTGCACTTTAACCATTCCTACTGACAGAATTACCCCAAATTATCCATCAGCTGACGCTTTTTTTATGGGTGGCCATCAAAAATCTGGCATTATGAGGGATTATCATAAAATGTCAGAGTCAGATCGTAAAATTATTAATAAAATTGGCCAATGCTTAGCGCCACTACACAAAGGCAATTACATTTATGTTTCAGACGGTATTAATCCAGCTTCACTTGGTCGTAAAAATGAGGTTTTGTAATGTTTGAAAGTAATATTGATGAATTTTTTGAAAGTTTTTATGAAGAAGACTATTATTTTCACAATTTACCTGAAGATGAATTGAAATATGAGATTTCAATTATGAAAATCATTATGGAAAAGAAGAAAATTGGTAAAAACATTGTTTCCATTAATCAAAAATATGCATTTTGAAACTAAAATCAAACAAGATTATGATGTTGTTGAGGGTTATTATTATTACATTGAACTTCCAGATGAACTAATAGAAGAATTGGGTTGGAAAGAAGGCCTTGAGTTGGATTTGTCCGTAAAATTAGGACTAAATGGTAATGTTATTGTTATTAGTAAAATTAAATGAAACTGGAAATAATTGATGAACAGATTTTACTGTTCAAGTTTAAGAAAGTAAAGGACATTGCTCTTACATTTTTCCGGGTACAAGAATATTATGAATCACAAAATGAAAATCTAATTGGTAAGAGATTTACAGTTTTTGATTTTATTGAACAGTCAATGGACAAAGAAGGTTTCATACCCTATTTTTATTCTTGGACTGGTTTCAATATTCCTGGACATATATTTGATGAATGGTACAATTTATACAAATATATTGAGTTAACCACTTATGAAGTTCAGTTGGGTCATTGTGTGAGAGAAAATGCACCTAGAGATAAACCATACTATGTTATAGCTTCCCTACATAAAGATAAACAAACAATTGACCATGAAATGGCCCATGCATTATTTTATCTAAATGAAGAATATAAACATATAATGGAAGGCCTTGTTAGTACATTCCGATTCTACTATCCGGAAAACTATAAAATTCTTTGCAAATATCTAAAAGAACTAGGTTATAACAAATTAGTTTATGTGGATGAAATTCAAGCTTATCTGGCCACAGAAAGAATAAAAGAACTAAAAGAACCGGATGATTTTAATCTAAAAATGTCAAAGGATTTCAGAAAACTAATTAAAAGTTTCAGAAATACACTAAAAGAATATAATACACTGTCTTGACATCCATGCCGATTTGTGTTACAATGTCTCCGTAAATCGGAGAAAACATTATGCTACTTGAAACAAAATCACTTCTCGCTAAATTGATGGCCACAGAAAATCTGGCCGTAGAACAACGCAACACCAAGACCGCTTACTTTGACACCGAAAATCGTGTGTTAATTGTTCCCCTATTGGACAATAACATTCCTGCACATACCTATGATTTGTTTATGGGACACGAAGTTGGTCATGCTCTTTATACACCACAAAAGTATCATGACACACTCAAAGAACATAAAATTCCACACAGTCTTTGGAATGTTATAGAAGATTCTCGTATTGAAAGAAAAATCAAATACAAATATCCTGGTCTCAAAAACTCTTTTGTTCGTGGTTATAGAGATTTGATTGACCGTAATTTCTTTGGTATTGAAGGTGTGAATATCAACAAATTGAATTTTGTTGACCGAATCAATATGCATTGCAAAGGTGGTGCTCTACTGAATGTCTCCTTTACTGAAGAAGAAAAATCTATTCTTAAAGAAGTTGAATCTACCGAAACTTTTGAAGATGTTCTTGTAGTTTGTAAAAAGATTAAAGATTTTGTTAAAGAACAAATTGAAGAACAATCAAAGCAATCTATCACCATTGCTGGTGAAACTGACGATATTGCTGGTGAAACTGACGATGAGTATTCTGATTATGATGATGAACCATCTGGTGAAGCTTCAACCGGTGATGAAGAAGAAGATACTGGTGAATCTGAACAAAAGTCAACAAAAACCGAAGATGATGCCCTTCGTTCGTTCACCGATGAAAACTATCGTGAAAATGAATATAAACTTTTCTCTGATGATGGTTCAACCCGTAGTTATGCCAATATTCCAAAAGTGAATGTTGATGAATGTATTATCAACTACAAAAAAGTATATGAGGAATACAAAAGTTTTAAAGTACCCTATTATGCTGCCAGCAATACTGTTGTTGATTTAGAAGGTTTCCAAAAGATCCGTAAAGAAATCAACACATCTGTTTCATATCTTGTCAAAGAATTTGAACTCCGTAAGAATGCTGAACAATTAAAAAGAGCTTCTGTTGCCAAAACTGGTGAACTGAATGTTGATAAAATTTATTCATATAAGTTTAATGATGATATCTTCAAAAAGATTACGGTAGTACCTGGTGGGAAATCCCATGGTTTGGTTATTTACCTTGATTGGTCTGGTTCAATGGCCAATCATCTTGAACCTACTATAAAGCAATTGTTCAATATTGTGATGTTCTGTAAGAAAGTGAATATTCCCTATGAAGTATATTCATTCACTGATGGAAACCATAGTAATCAATATAGACCAAAAATTAAGCACGATGATTTGTATTTTAATAATTTGAAATTATTGAACCTTTTGTCATCCAGAATGTCAGCATCAGAGTTTACATATGCGGCTTCTGCACTGGTCTGGTTATCAAAAAATATTAGGCAGAACGTTCATCCTCACATTATGTATATGGGTAGTACTCCTTTGAATGAAGCTATGATAACTGCAATGGAAATTATTCCACATTTTCAAAAGAAATATAAATTGCAGGTTGTTAATACTATTTTCTTGACCGATGGTGAAGGTGATTTTCTATATGGTATATGGGACATGAACACTGTTCAACCACAAATTAAATCTTATAGATATAACAACTTTCATAATAAAAAAGAAGTTATTGTAATTCGTGACCCAGTAACCAAGAATCAAGAAGAAATTCCTAATTTTACTGACCGCAATCGTGTGACCTCATCCTTTGTGAAGTTGTTAAAACAAAGGACAAAATGTAATGTTGTGGGGTTCTATATACTCTCACCTTCAGAATTCAAATCTTTTGCTAAAAAACAATATCAATCTTTGGGCGTCGATACTGAAGAACTCAGGGTAAAATTCAACAAAGAGAATTGTGCTGTTATCACTAATGCTGGTTTTGATGAATACTACCTACTAAAGTCCAAAAAAACCAGTCTTGATGATGAAGAACCAGAAATCAAAGTAAAAGAAAATGCAACTGTTCGTGGTCTAGTTTCCGCTTTTACTAAGTACACAGGAAAACGCAACACAAATCGTGTCGTTCTTAACCGTTTCATTAACATGATTGCATAAAGGGGTATAATGTCATATACAATTAAATTTTCTGATTCAAATGGTAAATCAGCCAATATACTGTATGAAAGACACACAACTACCAACCACAAGGTAGAGTACTACCAGAATAAACAATTAGTTGGTGAGAACTTTTTTGTAACAGAATACGAAGCGACTAAATCAGCCAGAGAATTTCTAGGAGAAACAGATGGAAACCATTTCAACATATTCTAACGGTAATTACGAAGCACAAATTAGTAAAACATATGATAATCTGTATACAGTTACCTATATGATTAACAACCGTGTGCTCAGAAAGACCAATCACACTACACAAGAATTGGCCGAAGACCTGGCCGAAGATTTCGTCCTAGAAGGTGGTACTGATCCGCAGTTACTCAATGAAGCCAGTTAATAACACCATCTCCAAACAACAGATTATCGGATTCCTCATGAAAGTATATCCATGGGTCTCCGATAAATCTATAAAGGAAGAGATTAAGAAGTTTGTAATGAAACTCCGAGAATCTGACTAATATTTTTTCAGGCGATTTTTCCTAGCATGTACTCCAACATTTTTGAAATAACTCCAAACGCACTGAACCTATTTTCGTTTATGCTAGGAATGACCTTTGCATCCTTTCTCTCCTGGTATAAACGAACGGCCTTCATGTATGTTGTGGGATACTTCATGGGTCTTGCATTCTATTACGGTGCAATCAAACCCGTGAATAATGTTATAACTGCACCAAAACAATCATACTCTGCACCGTCATACAATCCTGCTGATGACCAGATCACTGTGAATCCCAGAACACACCTGATTAATCCGAGACAGAATCCAACCCAATGAACCAATTAATCCAACTTATTACTGACTTAGCCCAAGAAGTGAATAAAGAAGAACCAATTGATTTCGGTATGATGAGAATAGATGAGAAAGAACTATGGCCTCTGATGGCCTCTGAAGTAGTTTCCAAGTACTCTGAACATGCCTTTGAAGGTGAACTGGGTGCAACCATCTATATGGCCACTATCACCAAACTCGTTGTAGAAAACTTTGTATTAAACTATAAACTACTAGAAATGGTCAATAATAAACAACAATGAGTATACACTCCGTACTCTGTTCTGTCTGTACTGAATTCCTTTTACAAGAATACCGTGAAGAGAATACAATACACTATAATAATAAAGTAACCAACACTTCGCACACTACGTCGATAGTATTAGAACATTCCCATTGCCCTCTGTGTGGTGTGCAAGACACCAAAGAACAAACTCTAAGAAACAATCAAAAAACTAATGATTGGCGGAAATCAATGGAACGGCCCTGAAAAAAATTTAGGAATGTAAATACTGAAAAAGGAAAAAGAATGATTATTAAAAAAGAATCTGCATGGGCTAAGAAAGTCAAAGAAAAGAAAAAGTATGAAAATGTATGGTTTGACTGGTTTGCGTGGATACCTACGAGAGTTAATGAACATACTATCGTGTGGCTTCAAACCATACAGAGACGCAGATCATATCTTAGTTTGTTTAGTTATACTTACGATTACCGTTTGAAGGTGTGAATGATACACTCTGTGTGGAGTAATTCCTTCCGGGAGAAATTTTTGGGATCTATTAGAGTAAAAATCGAAATTTTCTGTGGATGGCCCAGAAAATAAAAAATAGGAAAATAGAGTTTGGGCCAGGATGAACTTTTCTTAGCACACACTCATAGCCCATTATAACACACTCAAAACACACTGTCAACCAGTCTCAGTAAAATAAAGTGCTTGCCAATACTATTTTTCTATGTTAGCATTGCTATGTCCTTCTGTGATATATCTATCTCATTGTTCACTCTAAAGAAACACACTGTTTCTCAAATCACACTCAAAAAAGTCTTGACATTCTCTGAAAATGTGTTATTCTATCCACTATGAAACAACAAACACACACACAACAGAGAAACATGAAAATGAACAACGAAACGATTGATAATATTAATACTGTATTAGAGAATATTGCAAAGTACGAAGAACTATCAGAAGATTTATTCTATATTGAATTGCATGAAGATTTGAATACTCTTATTGATGAATTATCTGTAAAGAGTATTGATGATTGTGATATTGATTTAATTCGTGAATATCTTGATACAGTATTGAATGTATATGCAGACAATTACAAAAACAATACTACTAGTCTTGAATATAATGAATATCTTGATACTGCATTGCAATATATGCAATTAGTTATCTCTGAGATTGACTCTGAGACTCGATTCATTGATTATAAAGAGTATCTTCAAGAAAACTATTAATAACTGAGATTGTTTCATCCTGAGAAACAGACTGTTAACCAAATGACAGCTTGACATCCTGACCAATTCTGATAGACTGGTCCCACATTAAGAGAAATTGAATAGGAAATATATTATGAATAACGTGAATAAAGAAAGAATGAGATTAGAACTGGCTCTTGTTGTTGCACAGTTTGAAATGACCAATAAGGTTACTATATGTAAACCACAAAAGAATAAGGTTATTAGGACAGTACGTGCTAAGACCAAGTTAGTATTTGGTACCACTGAACCTAAGAATCGTCCTGCTACTATGTTTGATGCTATACTGAGTGTATAATATGATACTAATTGATTACATTGCAACAGTTAGTATATTAATCGCAATGGTTGGTATATTCAATAAGATAACCGTATCAGGTAAGAGGACCGTAAAGGTATAATGTATATCAAATTTAATAAGCATTGGAAACTCTGGGTTGTATATAATAACCAAGATAAAGTCGTAGCATCATTCAAACAATTTTACGAAGCAGATAGGTATTTGGAACAATGAGAACACGCAATATTAACCGTTCAATTCCATATACTGTAACCTATACTGTGGATGGTATTGTAAAGAAGAAACGCTTCAAAGAACCTAATGAAGCATGGAAGTGTCTCAGAGAAATGGGTGGTTCTATCTGTTTTGGTTTCAGAGTGTTTGCTGGATAACACTCTTAACACTTCATATGGATAAATAAAAGAATGCCCCATAATATTGATAGTATTATGAGGCGCATCATACAATATAAGAGCAATATATTGTTGACGTATATATTTATAAGTATATGTCAGTCTTATTTATACCTGCTCTGTGTTGATTATTTAACCTAATGGAGAGCATGTATATGTCACAAGAATTATCTAGTCTAATCACTGAATATAACACAGAAAATGGAATTGAAACCAATTCCGCTAATAAGAAATGTGTTATTATATACCAAATCAGATCCTCAATCTTATCAAGAAACAATAATAATCCAAATAGTAGAGCTTATAAAAAAGAAGCGAACAGCGCGCTGCACGCTATGAATATTAAAAAAACTATGTTTAATGTTGATGCCAGAATAGGTGAATATCTACTGGAACAGAATGATCCTGCACTATACACCAAATCAAAGCGTGAATTACTGTCAATAATAACACCACCAAAAGAAAAGAAACCAAAGCAATCCACTACACCGAAAGAAGATAACAGTGCAGACCTAACCATATTACAGAATAAACTACACGAATTATCAACCGAATACCGTATATTGCAAGAATGGTTAGATAAAGTATATGGCGAAAAAGGTGGTTTTAATGCTATATGTGAAAAGCTACAGATAAACAGATTATAACACAGGAATAACAGAATGTCAAGTAATAAATCAGTATTAAATCAGATGGATTGGTACCAGGAAATCTCTGATGTACCTATGAGGGTTATCGCAGTACCTGAATTGGAACAAGACGAATACCTTATGGATAATGACTTCCGAGAGACTTTTGATATTGATTCATTCAGTATTTGGGCGGATTTATAAGGCTTGCCAAAAAAATTGCGGTGTGATATAGTCACTTAGTCGGTCTTAGAGCAATACCAAAGCGTACCAAAGCGTACCAAAGCGTATCAATACGAACCATACCGATTCTATACGATAATAAGCGTACACTTATCATATACCGCGAACAGTTTGCACCATAACCTATTGATTCCATTAAACTTTATTATTATTAAATAATTCGTTATAAATCAATAAGTTACCAACGATTTACACGCAGTCGCCAATGGTTATTATTTATACAACTTTCTATTGATTTTCACTACTAATCACGGAGTATTATGTTATCCAATACACAGATTAAACAGATTGCTATTAATAATGGTATATTTGATAAATGGATAAAGGACAAAAGGATCTGGTCTATTATTAAATCCACTATTATTGAATCTTATAAGGTTGGACTCAATGAGGATACTAATATCATTACCACTAGAAAGAGTAAGCATTCTAATTCTACTAGAACTGATACCTTATCCAATAAAACGGTTGAGTTTAGGTCTGGTGTAAGTCAATCACAGGTTAAGCACATATTCCATTATGATACTGATACAGGTTGGTTAATTTATAAGAATTGTTTCTTTGCTAAAAAGAATGGTACTCGGGCTGGTTATACTGAAAATAATTATCGTCGGGTTTCTATTGATGGTGTTAATTATAGAGAGCATCATATCATATGGTTATATCATAACGGTGTAATGCCTAATTGTCCTATTGACCACATTAATCAAGTGGCTGATGATAATAGGATTGAGAATCTTAGACTCACTACACCTGTTGCTAATAATAGAAATAGGGGGTTAATGAAGAACAATAAATCAGGGGTTGCAGGGGTTAGGCAATATGAAAGAGATCCTAACAAATGGGTTGCACATATTGCTATTAATAAAAGAAACAAGAGTCTCGGTATATTTAACACCTTTGAAGAAGCAGTGGAGGCAAGGAGAAAAGGTGAGATTCTTTACTGGGAAACATCATAAATGAATAAACAAGAATTACATACCAAAGTAATAGACCTCAGAGATACCTTTACAATCATACTAGATACCGAAGGAGAAACCTTGAATGGTGCTCTCAGGGTTAAAATGGCAAAGGCTGAATTACTTTTAAATAGATTGGGTCTATTATTGGAAAAGGACAATGGATAATACTATACAAGATTATATACAATTCTTATCCGATCAGGATACCATTAATGATAAATGTAGGGAGTTTATTCTACAATACTCCACAATAATGGATAATCCATTCTTAAAAATGGATGAGGATCGTATCAGGGAATTGATTATGGATTATATTAAAACGGATCTATATGCTCGGTATAATGAAATAGAAACCTTTATCCATCAGCATCCATTGTTCACTCCTGGTTGATAGACTATTTCTAGGATAGAGCTTTACATTCCTACGGACTATGATAGAATGTATCCATAGTCAAAGAGAAACAGGAAACACAAAATGTATAAAGTATCAAAAAAAGAAGTAATGGTCATTGTTAATCAATATATGAATCGGTTCATTGATTTTAAAGAACAAAAGGAATCAACACCCAATTATGTTTATAATGATTATATTCGCTGGTTATATCAATCTTGGGAAGATGGTTTGATTAATATCTCTCAGTATCGCAAGGCCATTACCATTAATATCTTGGAAGTATAATATTATGAAATCTGTTTTTATTGTGACTTATAAGACGTGCGTTACATTTGAAATCTTGGAAGTATTCAAGACCAAGGAATTGGCTGAAAAGTACCTTGAAAGTGATATTGTATTTGATATGATGGCACGGGATGGTTATGTAATGGATTCATTCCATATTATTGAAAAGATGGCATGGGGTGAATAATGAACGAAAGAATTAAAGAGCTTGCTATTGAGGCTGGATTTTATGCTAATCCAGATGTTGAAAAATTTGAAAAGTTTGCTGAATTGATTATGAAGGAATGTATTGATGCAGCGTTTAGAAATGGTGATAATATTGATTATATTAAAGAACATTTCGGAGGTGAATAATGACCGAATACGATATCAAATATCAACAAGTTCAGAATGGTATTATATCAGAGAATGAATGGTATCAGTATTGTTATTCTATTCTTTGTGAT
>Ga0209084_1001044_pt1 | contig 24327 bp, 17 predicted proteins | sample C_130820_MF_Meta_FD_187309 | JGI IMG/M metagenome (GOLD analysis project Ga0209084, IMG submission 187309) | Freshwater microbial communities from Lake Croche, Canada to study carbon cycling - C_130820_MF_MetaG (SPAdes) (version 2) | ecosystem: Environmental > Aquatic > Freshwater > Lake...
CGCTTAACGCTGATCCACATTCTTTCGCGCCAAGCACAAGAGGTGTCTTTGCTAGAAGGCCGTATCGATGGGGGAAAAATCAACGCCATCATGCAAACTTTGTTGCCAGTCAAAAGTATGGATGAAGTTTTTATTTGCGGACCCGAAGGCATGATTGAAGCTACTGAAAAAGCTTTACTCGAGGCTGGTGCACGCAAAGAACGAGTTTATACAGAGCTCTTTGTATCTGGTGAATCAAAAGCCTCACACAGCATCGGTCAACAAACAGGTGCATCCGCCAAAAAAGCAAAAGCTCAGACTGCCATTGCCTTAACCGTCCAACTAGACGGCAAGTCTTACGACATGGGCATTGGGTCTAACGACTTAGTATTGGACGCCGCACTCAATCACGGGCTCGACTTACCGTATTCGTGCAAAGGTGGCGTGTGCTGCACCTGCCGCGCCAAAGTCTTAGAAGGCCAAGTAGAAATGGCCAAAAACTTCACGCTCAGCGAAGAAGAAATTGCACAAGGCTTTGTCCTGTCGTGCCAATCGCGCGCCAAAACCCCGCGCGTCGTGATCAGCTTTGATGAGCGCTGATGCGCTCGACCAATTGCTTGACCGCCTGCGCTTGGTTCATGGTGTAGAAATGCAAACTCGGCGCACCACCATTAAGCAGTTGCTCACATAAATCTGCCACCACATCTAAACCAAATGCTTTGATGGACGCTGTGTCGTCGCCAAATGCTTGCAAGCGCAAACGGATCCAGCGCGGGATTTCTGCACCGCACGCATCTGAGAAACGCATCAACTGAGTCGAGCTGATGATGGGCATGATGCCAGGCACCACCGGAATGTCAGCGCCTAGCTTGTAGGCGTCGTCGACAAATCGGAAATACGCGTCGCTGTTATAAAAATATTGGGTAATCGCCGAATTGGCGCCCGCACGCACCTTGGTCACATAGGCTTGCAAATCAGCCTCTGGCGATTTGGCTTGTGGATGCACTTCTGGATAGCAGCCCACTTCGAGATGAAAATAGTCACCCGTTTCTTCGCGAATAAAAGCGACTAATTCACTGGCATAACGGAACTCACCAAATGTGCCGTGGCCACTAGGTAAATCTCCACGCAAAGCCACCATGCGACGTATGCCTGCGGCTTTGAATGCGGCCAGCTGCTCACGCACACTGTCGCGCGTAGCACCGATGCATGAAAAATGCGGTGCAGCATCAAAGCCTTCCGACAGAATTGCTTGCACTTGTTGCAAGGTACCGTCTTGGGTTGAACCACCAGCACCATAGGTGACGCTAAAAAACTCTGGTTTCAAAGCATAAAGTTCATTGCGAACATGGACCAACTTGGCCGCACCCTCTGGTGTCTTAGGCGGGAAAAATTCAAAACTAATCGGTGTGTGTTTGGCTGTGCTCACAGGGCCCTCCTGCCATACATAAAAAATTCTCGGTTGCCATCGCCTCCAGCAATCGGGCTAGCCAACCATTGCAAGACTTCCACGCCAGCTGCTGCACAACTGTCGCGCAAACGCTTTTCAACGTCTTGGTATTTGGCGGGGTCTTTGACCAAGCCGCCTTTGCCAATATCTTCCGGTTGTAATTCGAATTGTGGTTTCACTAACAAAAGCAAGAGGCCTGAAGGCGTCAACACATGCACGATAGCTGGAATGAGCAAAGTGAGCGATATGAAACTTGTGTCCGCGACAGCCAGATCAAACTTGGGCTCCGCCGCGAACAACTCCATAGACAGTGTGCGTGCGTTGCATTTTTCAATACACCGCACACGCGGATCTTGTTGTAACTTAGCATGCAGTTGGCCTTGGCCCACATCGACACCCGTGACATGCACTGCGCCGTTTTGAAGCAAGACATCGGTAAAACCACCTGTCGATTGCCCCACATCTATGCACCGCAACCCAGTCACTTGCAAACCTGTGGCTTGCAATGCACCTTCTAGTTTTAAACCACCGCGAGACACATAACGTGATTCGGAGTCGTCTACTAACTCCAGCTGGCAATCATTTGGCAAGACGTCGCCATTTTTGGAAACGTGTTGCCAAACGCCGTTGTGCGCTTGCCAACGTACACCAGCAGCAATTAGACGTTGCGCCAGTGAGCGCGAGCTGGCCAGTCCTCGCTCGACGAGCAACTGGTCGGCGCGCGGCATCTTAGTAGCGGTAAGTGTCAGCTTTGTATGGGCCGCTCTTGCTCACACCAATATAGGAAGCTTGCTCGTCTGTGAGTTCAGTCAACATCGCGCCGACTTTCTTCAAATGCAAACGCGCCACTTTTTCGTCGAGGTGCTTAGGCAAGACATAGACCTTGCCACTCTCGTAGTGGTCAGGGCGCGTGAAGAGTTCGATTTGAGCAATCGTTTGGTTAGCAAAGCTTGAAGACATCACAAAGCTAGGGTGACCCGTTGCACATCCTAAGTTCACCAAACGGCCTTTGGCCAACAGCGTGATTTTTTTGCCGTCTGGGAAGATGATGTGGTCGACTTGTGGCTTGATCTCGTCCCACTTGAGCTTCTCTAGTGAAGCAACATCAATCTCGTTGTCAAAGTGGCCGATGTTGCAAACAATGGCTTCGTCTTTCATGGCGGCCATGTGCTCGTAGCGGATCACGTTTTTGTTGCCAGTAGCAGACACAAAAATGTCGGCTTTGTCAGCCGCGTATTCCATGGTCACAACTTTGTAACCTTCCATCGCCGCTTGCAATGCGTTGATGGGGTCGATCTCGGTCACCCACACTTGGGCGCTCAATGCGCGCAAAGCTTGTGCAGAGCCCTTGCCTACGTCGCCGTATCCAGCAACTAAGGCCACCTTGCCAGCGATCATGACGTCAGTTGCGCGTTTGATCGAATCGACCAAAGACTCGCGGCAGCCGTAGAGGTTATCAAACTTACTCTTGGTCACAGAGTCGTTCACGTTGATAGCGCGGAACATCAATGAACCTTTGGCGGCCATTTCGTTCAAGCGCAGAACGCCTGTGGTGGTTTCTTCGGTCACGCCAATGATTTGCGCACCTTTGCGGCTATACCAAGTAGGGTCGACAGCCAATTTGGCTTTGATGGCATTGAACAAACAAATTTCTTCTTCGCTACCAGGGTTGGCCAACAAAGAAGCGTCTTTCTCAGCGCGTTTGCCCAAATGCATGAGCAAAGTAGCGTCGCCACCGTCGTCCAAGATCATATTGGGGCCCTCGCCTTCAGAACCTTGTGCGCCAAATTCAAAAATGCGGTGGGTGTAATCCCAGTAGTCATCCAAGGTTTCGCCTTTGTATGCGAACACAGGTGTGCCGTTAGCTACCAAGGCAGCAGCAGCGTGGTCTTGGGTAGAAAAAATATTGCAAGAGGCCCAACGCACATTCGCGCCCAAGGCTTGCAGCGTTTCCACCAACACGGCCGTTTGGATGGTCATATGCAAAGAACCTGTGATGCGAGCGCCCTTCAAAGGCTGTGCTTTGGCAAATTCTTGGCGAATTGCCATCAAACCGGGCATTTCGGTTTCTGCAATTTTGATTTCTTTGCGGCCCCAATCGGCCAAGGACATGTCTGCGACGTGAAAGTCTGTTGTTTGCGCAGGTTTAAGAGATGCGTTCATAAGAGGCTCCAAAATAGTTTGAGGGCCACTGACGCACAGATACAAGCACAAGGGGTTGGCCGAGGTGCTCACCTCACGTTGTCAGTGGGTGAGCGCAGTTGGAAAAGTTTTCCGAGCCTCACTCCATCCACGCGGATGGAGCTGCAGCGCTCCTCGGTTGTCAATAATTTTAGCAAATTTCAAAGTGGTCTATGTTGGCCACTTGCATAAAGGCCTTTGTCATGCGCATGGGATAGCCATGGAGATGCGCGCGTGTAAATTTATCCTGCGGCAGACAAAGCTAAACCTGCATGCTCGCGCAGAGGATGGAAATGTATTTTGGGAAACCGTTCTTGCGCCAATCTCACGTCATAAGGTGATGTACACAAATAGGCCAATGCATTCGCTGCATCCGTCGCCATGCGTTGCGGATAGGCATAGGTGAACTCGCGCAACTCTGCGGGTGTGTCTGCGGTGATCCAACGCGCACTGGTGTATTGACAGTTTTCTAAACGCACATCACAGTCGTATTCTGCTTTCAAACGGTGTTGCACCACTTCAAACTGCAATTGACCCACAGCACCTAGAAGCATGGCGCCACCCGCCTCAGGCTTGAACACTTGAATAGCGCCTTCTTCTCCGAGTTGGTCTAAGCCTTGTTGCAGTTGCTTGGTGCGCAGTGGGTTCTTCAAAATCACCGTCATAAACAATTCGGGCGCAAAGAAAGGCAAACCAGTGAACTGCAAAGCAGGTCCATCTGTGATGGTGTCGCCTAATTGCACACCGCCGTGGGTGGTAAAACCAATGATGTCGCCCGCATAGGCCTCATCCACCGCTTCGCGGCGCTGGCTCAAAAACGTGACGACCGAGGTGGGACGTAATTCTTTCGCAGTACGTTGCACTTTTAACTTCATGCCTGGCTTGTATTGGCCAGACGCTACGCGCACAAAAGCGATACGGTCGCGATGGTTCGCATCCATATTGGCTTGCACCTTGAACACCACGCCAGAAAAACCTGCATCTTCTGGATGGATGGTTTTCTCTTGAACTTGTTTATTGACCGTCAAGCGGCTGATACGTGGTCTTGGCGATGGCGCCAAATCTACCAAGGCATCCAACACCTCCATGACACCGAAGTTATTCACGCCAGAGCCAAAAAAGACGGGTGTTTGCTTGCCAGCTAAGAACGCTTCTTTGTCAAATGTGGGGGAGGCGCCGGTGGCCAACTCCATGCTGTCCATCGCGGTCTTCCATTCCATTGCGAATCGCTCGCCCAGTTTGGCCTGCTCGCTCAAAGGAATCGTTTCAAAGTCTTGTGGCAAACGCTCGCTGCCAGACTCAAACACTGTCATCGCGTTGGTACGCAAATTCACAATCCCGCCAAAAGTTTTGCCCTGACCCACCGGCCAGGTCATTGGCACGCAAGGCATGCCTAGTTCACGCTCAACTTCGTCCAAGATATCGAGAGGATCGCGCACTTCGCGGTCCATCTTGTTTACGAAAGTGATGATGGGCGTATCGCGTTGGCGGCAGACTTCAATCAAGCGGCGTGTTTGGGCTTCCACACCATTAGCCGCATCAATCACCATCAATGCTGAATCGACAGCGGTCAATACGCGATAAGTATCTTCAGAGAAGTCTTTGTGGCCAGGTGTATCGAGCAAATTGATCACATGGTCACGGTAAAGCATCTGCATAACGGACGATGCGACAGAGATGCCACGTTGCTTTTCAATTTCCATCCAGTCACTCGTTGCATGACGCGAAGCCTTGCGTGCTTTAACGGAGCCGGCTATCTGAATAGCACCAGAAAAAAGAAGAAGTTTTTCAGTGAGTGTTGTTTTACCCGCATCAGGGTGAGAAATGATCGCAAACGTTCTACGTCGACCAACCTCTTGTGCAAATGAAGTCATCTGGTGATTATCGAACAAAGCGAGGTAGTGGGGTGTTAACGCGACTCCTCGCTTCGCTCGTTATTGAGTCGCGTTAACACCCCACTACCTCGCTATCGGTAAAGGAGAGAAAGTTATTGCATGCGATCGCGTTTGGCTAATGCGGGGAAAAGCTTGAGCCAAGCTACTGCTATCAATACAGTCCCTATACCGCCACTAACAACGGATATGACCGGGCCCCACAACGCGGCTACTGCACCTGATTCGAATTCGCCTAATTGGTTGGAGGCACCTATAAAAATCGAATTCACAGCAGACACACGTCCGCGAATATGGTCTGGCGTTTGTAGTTGCATCAACGTTAAGCGGGTGACCACACTGATGTTGTCGCCTGCACCCGTGATGGCTAAGGCCAGCATTGACAAACCAAAATGGTTTGAAAAACCAAATACTATGGTGGCACCACCGAACAGTGCCACACCTGCCAACAAAGAATACCCAACGTGACGTTGCAGTGGCCAACGCATCAAAACAAAAGACATCAGCAATGCGCCCATCGCGGGCGCTGCACGTAATAAACCGAGCCCCTCTGGGCCGGTGTGCAAAATGTCTTTGGCATAAATGGGTAGCAGTGCTGTTGCCCCGCCTAACAAGACTGCGAATAAATCCAACGATGTTGCGCCAAGCAATATTTTGTTTTGCCAGACAAACACCACGCCTGCCATAGCCGAAGTCCATGAGACGGCTTCGTTAAAGACATGGTGCGCATAACGCACATACAGAGCCAAGACACATGCTACGCATAGCATGAGAACGCATACAGCGTAGACAGCAGAGGTACCTAACGCAAACAAGACGCCGCCTAATGCGGGTCCGCCGATGATAGCGACTTGCATTGACGATGAACTCACAGTGACCGCTTGCTGCAACAGAGATACGGGCACGAGTAAAGGCGTCAAGGCTTGTTGCGCTGGCATTTGGAATGCGCGTGCCAATCCTAAAGCTACGGAGACTCCCAACATCAACTCGCGCGAGGCGAATCCATCTAGTGCTGACCAAAACAGCAAGCCAGATACCAAGGCTTGCACGCCCATGCATGCTGCAAACAATCTTCCGCGATGGATGCGATCCGCTACATGCCCTGCAGGCAATGTCATGAGGAGTGCAGGAACAAATTGAAATAAACCGACCAAGCCCAGATCCCATGCGCTGGAGGTCAACTCGTACATATGCCATGCCACTGCAACCATCAACATTTGGTTTGCAGTGATTCCTAGAAATCGTGCGCCTAAAAAGCGCACGAAATTATTGTGTGCAAATAACGCACGTAAAGGCGTCTTGGTCATCGTTTAAGCACGCGCCAAGACGTGCTTCAAAGCTTTGCCTGTGTGTGTCCCCATTGCGACGACGGCTTCAGGCGTGTCAGCTGCGACGATCAAGCCACCACCATCTCCGCCTTCAGGGCCTAAGTCGATCACCCAATCTGCTTCTGCTATGACGTCTAGGTCGTGCTCGATGACGACAACGCTGTGTCCACCATCTACCAAACGGTGCAAGACTCGAATGAGCTTGTCTACATCGGCCATGTGGAGACCAACGGTGGGTTCGTCTAATACATAGAGTGTGTGGGGAGCTTTATTACCGCGTCGCGTCACATCATCACGGACTTTGCTTAGCTCGGTGACCAACTTGATGCGCTGTGCTTCACCACCGCTCAATGTTGGGGAAGGTTGTCCTAGTGTCAGATAACCCAGGCCTACATCTTTGAGCAATTGCAACGGGTGGCTGATGTTGGGCATGGTGGCGAAGAAGTCCACGGCTTCATCGACTTCCATTTGCAACACTTCACCAATACTTTTGCCACGCCAACTGACTGCCAAGGTTTCAGGATTGAAGCGTGCACCGTGGCAGGTTTCACAAGGCACTTTGACATCTGGCAGAAAACTCATTTCTATCGTGCGTAAGCCTTGGCCTTCGCAGGTGTGGCAACGGCCTTCGCCCGTGTTGAAACTAAATCGTCCGGCGCCATAGCCTCGCGCTTTGGCTTCCAGCGTCTCCGCGAATAGTTTGCGAATGATGTCCCAGAAGCCAATATAGGTTGCGGGGCAACTGCGTGGTGTTTTACCGATGGGCGTTTGGTCGACCTCTAATACGCGGTCAATGGTTTGGTAGCCGTCTAAGCTTGTGCATCCCAACCATGGTGGATGCTTACCCGCCTCGTCGGCTTTACGTCCCGCTTGGGTAGAGCGTTGTATAACAACGGCTGCTACGTTATGCAACAACACATCGCGTGCTAATGTGGATTTGCCTGAACCAGAAACACCGGTAACAGCTACCAAGCGTTTCAAAGGAATATCCACGCTTACTTCATTCAAATTGTGCAGCGACGCACCTTCTAAGGAGAGCCATTGCAAGACGGAATCGGTTTGGTTTAAAGAAACACCACGCCTCGCCTGCACAGGATGGCGCATAGCTTGTAGCAAATATTTTCCAGTTTGTGATTCACTTACTGAAGTGATGTCATTGACTGTGCCTTCACCCATCAGCCGTCCGCCGCGCTTACCCGCGCTTGGGCCGATATCGATGATGTGGTCTGCGCGTCGAATCGTGTCTTCGTCGTGCTCGACAACTACCAAGGTATTGCCTTTGCTGCTGAGCAGATGCAAGGCGTTTAACAAGATTTGGTTATCGCGCGCGTGAAGGCCGATCGTGGGTTCGTCTAATACGTAACAAACGCCTTGTAAATTACTACCTAATTGAGCAGCCAAGCGGATGCGTTGCGCTTCGCCACCGCTTAATGTTGGTGCGCCGCGGTCGAGCGTAAGGTAGTTCAGACCCACCTGTTCTAAGAACTCCAAACGACTTTTGATCTCAGGCAAGAGGTCGCGGGCAATTTCTGCATCGCGCCCTTTGAGTCCTACGGTATCGCACCATGCACGTATTTGCGTGACGCTCAAGCGTGCGAGTTCAGTGATGCCTACCCCTGCAAACTTTACCGCTCTGGCTGTAGCGTTGAGCCGTGTGCCTTCGCAAGCGGGGCAAGCGGTATCCGTTAAATCTTCAACATCGGGTTCGGCAAAGGTTTGCTCACGTCCTTTGTCTTTGTCGTCACGTACTGAGTCGTCTAAAACTTTACGTTGGTCTTTGCTGAGTTTGACACCAGTCCCTACGCAATCTGGACACCAACCGTGTTTGCTGTTGTACGAGAACAGACGCGGATCGAGTTCGGTGTAAGACGTTGCGCATACAGGGCAGGCACGCTTGGTGGAATACACGTCTAGGCGTCCGATGCTCTGAGTGTCGAATCCGGCCACCATCGCTTCACGTAGGCCATCTAATTGGCTCAACACATGCAACACGCCTTTGCCATGTTCAAGCGCTGTGGCGACATAAGCACGCAATTGCGCTTCGTTGGCCGCATTGACCGTCACACTGGCTACAGGCAGTTCTATGGTGTGCTCTTTGAATCTGTCGATACGTGGAAAGTTAGTAGTGGGTAAAAAATGGCCATCGACGCGGAGGTGGGTGAAGCCACGCGGACGCGCCCAATCAGCCAACTCTGTGTAAACACCTTTGCGGTTCATCACCAATGGGCTGAGCAAACCAATATGTTGGCCTTTGAATTCACGCATGAGTTGCGCAACGATGCGCTCAGGTGTCTGCGGCTCGACCGCGGCGCCGTCATGGACGCAGTGCTGCGTACCTAGTTTGACAAAAAGCAAGCGCAAGAAATGCCAGACTTCTGTCGTGGTTCCAACGGTGGACTTTCTCCCGCCGCGTGACAAGCGCTGCTCAATCGCTACGGTTGGCGGAATACCGTAGACCGCGTCGACTTCAGGGCGACCGGCAGGTTGCACAATGCTGCGCGCGTAAGCGTTCAAGCTTTCTAAATAACGGCGCTGGCCTTCGTTGAACAAAATATCAAAAGCCAATGTCGATTTACCTGAACCTGATACGCCAGTGATCACATTGAATTTGCCGCGCGGGATATTCACGCTCAGACTTTTGAGGTTGTGTTCTTTTGCGTTGATGATTTGAATGGCGTTAATGCGTTCTGCCAAGTAAGCGCCAGTGTTGTCTTTGACTTTTTTGCCTGCATTGGCTTTTATTGAATCCACCGCATATTCAACGCCCATGCTCTCTGCGTAATCACGCAGGGCTTTGGCTGTATGCGACGTTGGATGCAACCTAACTTCTTCGGGCGGGCCCTCTGTCACAAGAAATCCGCCTGCATCGCCACCTTCTGGGCCTAAATCAATCAACCAATCGCTGGCTCGGATGACATCCAAGTTATGCTCGATCACGATCAGTGAATTGCCATCTTCCAATAAGCGTCGCATTGCACGCATAAGTTTGGCAATGTCATCGAAGTGCAAACCTGTTGTGGGTTCATCAAACAAGAACAACACACCTTTTTTAGCCAAGCTTTGCTTGCTAGAGGTTTTTGCTTTCGCCGCATCGGCCAAAAATCCAGCTAACTTCAAGCGCTGCGCTTCACCTCCGCTTAAGGTGGGAACGGGTTGGCCTAGCTTCACATAGTCCAGGCCGACATCCACGATGGGCTGCAGAGCGCGAACAACGTCTCTGTCTTTGGCAAATATTTCTAATGCTTCGCCAACGGTGAGTTCTAGAACATCTGCTACGTTTAAGAAAACAGAGTAATTGGGGTCAGATCCCAATTGATTTAATTGGGATCTGACCCCAATTACTCGTTCAATCCTGATTTCCAAAATCTCCGGCCTGTAACGCTGCCCATTGCAATCTTGGCAACGCAAATACACATCGCTGAGGAATTGCATTTCTACGTGCTCGAAGCCAGAGCCCCCACATGTGGGACATCTGCCGTCGCCGCCGTTGAAACTGAATTTGGAGGCGGTGTAGCCGCGTTGCTGCGATAGGGGGGCAGTGGCGAATATTTCTCTAACTGCATCCCACGCACCCACATAACTTGCGGGATTCGATCGGGCAGTTTTACCGATGGGGGATTGATCTACAAATACGACATCACTCAAATGGTCTGCGCCTAGCAGGCGGTCGTGCACGCCAGGCGTTTCAGTGGCTTTTCCGAATTGGCGCAGCAAGGCTGGCGTCAAGATGTCTTGAATCAATGTGGACTTGCCAGAACCGCTAACACCTGTCACGCACACCAAGCGTTGCAAAGGAAATTCAATCGCTAAATTCTTGAGGTTGTGTTCGCGTGCGCCTTCTAAAATCAAGCGCTGCGTGTGGTCTGTCACCAGACGCTTTAATCCCAGTCCGATCGTTTTGCGTGCTCCTAAATAAGCACCGGTCAAGGTATCAGCAGATTTCAAGGCTTCTGGCGTCCCATCAAAAACGATTGAACCACCACGCACGCCAGGGCCTGGTCCCATATCCAAAATGCGGTCAGCGCACATCATGACGGCAGGGTCATGCTCCACCACTACCAATGTGTTGCCAGCATCACGCAAACGCACCATGGCTTGGTTAATGCGACTCATGTCTCTGGGGTGCAACCCAATACTGGGTTCGTCCAACACAAATAAGGTGTTCACCAATGAGGTACCCAATGCCGTCGTGAGGTTGATGCGCTGCACCTCACCGCCACTCAAGGTACGACTTTGTCGATCAAGTGTTAAATAGCCGATGCCAACGTCGTTCAAATATTTCAAGCGAGTGCGAATTTCTTCCATCAACAAATGCAAAGCCTGCGCATCTTGACCTTGCACATCAATTTGCATGGCGTTGAAAAATTTATGCAATTTATCAATCGACAAAGTCATTAAGTCATGCAGGCACAAACCAGGTAATGCTTCTAGTTGCTTACGCGTCCACTGCACGCCTTGCGGCATAAAGCGTTGCGCAGGTTGCATGACAGCATCGGCATTTTCTTTAGAACCAATACGCCACAACAAACTGTCCGTCTTCAGACGCGCACCACCACAGACGTGGCACGGCGTGTAACTGCGGTATTTCGACAACAGCACACGAATGTGCATCTTGTACGACTTGGTCTCCAAGTATTCAAAGAATCGTTTGATGCCGTACCACTGGTGGTTCCATTTGCCTTTCCATAAAGGCGAACCACCTATGACCCACGCTTGCTGCTCTTTAGACAATTTGTACCAAGGCGTGTCGCGCGGTATCCCTTCGGCCTCAGCATGGCGCATCAAATCGTCTTGGCATTCTTTCCACGCAGGTGTTTGAATCGTTTTGATGGCGCCAGCACGCAAAGTAAGTTTGTCGTTCGGGATGACCAAGCCATAGTCAACGCCAATCACCCGACCAAACCCGCGACAGGTTTCGCAGGCACCCACTGCCGAATTGAACGAAAACATCGACGGGATGGGATTGGTGTAAGTGAGATCGCTGTCGGGGCAATGGAGGCCGGTGGAGAAGCGCCAGATTAAATTAGGTTCTGACCCCAATTTATTTGTTTCTTCCACATACACATTCAACCGCCCTCCACCACGCTTAATAGCCAACTCGATAGCTTCCAAAACACGCGGCTGTTCCGCATTCCCGTTTTTAAATCTATCAGCGACGACGTCTAAGAGTTTGCGCGGGCCTGTGGGGGTAGCCACTTCGCGCTCTGCGTGCACGCGGGTAAAACCACTGGCGCTTAGCCATTGCTCTACTTCTTGTGCTGTCGTATTTGCGGGCAGCTCTACGGGGAAGGTGAATATCAGTCTTGCATCCGAAGACAGCGACGCACTGCGGCGTTGCAGTTCTGCATAAATGGTTTGGGGCGTATCGTGCTGCACCGCTTGCGCAGTTTGACGGTCAAATAACTGGCCGCTTCTGGCCACCAACAACTTCAAGTGGTCGTTGATTTCTGTCATCGTGCCCACGGTAGAGCGTGAACTGCGCACGGGGTTGGTTTGGTCAATCGCAATCGCCGGAGGAACGCCTTCGACCTTGTCTACGGCGGGTCTGTCCATGCGGTCTAGGAACTGCCTTGCGTACGCGCTGAAGGTTTCTACATAGCGCCGCTGCCCCTCTGCATACAAAGTGTCGAACACCAAACTCGACTTGCCAGAACCGCTGGGGCCTGTGACCACCGTCAATTCACCAGTTCGAATATCTAGATCGAGATTTTTAAGGTTGTGCTGGCGTGCGCCACGGATGCGAATAGTGCCTGACATGGCGGGGCTCTCTGAAGTGTGCCCAATATTCTAGGGAGTCTCTTTCACATGGGTTGTCACAAGGGTTTTGCTTATTAATTCAGCAATCCATACAAAGAACAGCACAAAGCAAAACGCCACGAACCGAAGTCCGTGGCGTTTGCATATCGTTAAAGCTATTGCTTATTTGGCTGCTGAAGCGTCAGACGCTGGGGCAGTCGCAGCCGAGGCCGCTTCTGCTGGGGCTGCACGCGTGGCGTCTTCGCCATGCTTTTCACCGCCCATGTCCAAACTACTACCGCCCTTGAGGATGACAAACATCGCCAAGGCCGCAAAGATCACAAAGCCTAAAAAGATTTTCAGCATATCAATCGTTGGCGTAGATATCCACGTCCTTGGTTTCTTTGATGAACAACATGCCAATCACGAATGTCATACCCGCAATGATGATGGGGTACCACAATCCGTTGTACATATTGCCCGTCTGCGCCACGATCGCAAAGGCGGTGGTTGGCAGCAAGCCGCCGAACCAGCCGTTACCAATGTGATAAGGCAATGACATGGAGGTGTAACGGATACGAGTGGGGAACATCTCCACCAACATCGCGGCGATGGGTCCATAGACCATAGTGACCAAGATAACCAAGTAAGTCAGGATGATGGTGACCTTGACTTTGTCGACCTTTTCAGGATCGGCCTTAGCTGGATAGCCAGCAGCTTTCAAAGCATCCGCAACAGCCTTCTTGAATTCGGCTGACTTAGCCTTGTTCTCATCAGCTGACAAACCTTTTGCGGTGTAACCAATGATTTCTGTATCACCAATCTTGATCACGGCAGGAGTGCCGGCTGTACCCGCAACGTTTTCGTAGCTCACAGAACTAGAAGCCAACACTTGCTTAGCAATATCGCATGAGCTGGTGAACTTCAAAGTGCCTGTGGGGTTGAACTGGAATGAACACTCAGCAGCATCCACTGTGACCGTCACTTTGTTCTTTTGCTGTGCTTCGTAGAGGTCAGGGTTAGCAGACTTCGTGAGCGCTTCAAACACGGGGAAGTAAGTCAGCACAGCCAACAAGCAACCCAACATGATGATGGGCTTGCGGCCAATCTTGTCAGACAAAGAACCGAAGACGATGAAGAAAGGCGTACCGATCAACAAAGAGGCCGCCACCAAAATATTGGCTGTTGGGCCGTCTACTTTCAATGCCTGCGTCATGAAGAACAAGGCATAGAACTGGCCTGAATACCAGACCACCGCTTGGCCAGCCGTTAAGCCGATCAAAGCCAAGATCACGATCTTGAGGTTTTTCCATTCGCCGAATGATTCAGACAAAGGCGCCTTAGAGGTTTTGCCTTCTGCCTTCATCTTGGCAAACGCAGGCGATTCGTTCATCGACAAACGGATGTAGACCGAGACGGCCAACAAAGCGATAGACACGATGAACGGGACACGCCATCCCCATTCAGCAAAAGCAGCTTCGCCGATCGCAGTACGGGTTCCCAAAATCACCATCAACGACAGGAACAGTCCCAAGGTTGCCGTGGTTTGAATCCAAGAGGTGTAGGCACCACGTTTGTCATGGGGTGCGTGCTCTGCCACATAGGTTGCAGCACCGCCATATTCGCCACCCAAAGCCAAACCTTGTAGCAAGCGCAAACATATCAGAATGATAGGAGCTGCCGCACCAATGCTGGCGTAGTTAGGCAAGATACCAACAATGAACGTGGACAAGCCCATGATCAAAATCGTCACCAAGAAGGTGTATTTGCGACCAATCATGTCGCCCAAACGGCCAAAGAAGATGGCGCCAAAAGGACGAACGATGAAACCAGCAGCAAACGCTAGCAGCGCAAAAATGAAAGCCGAGCCTTCATCTAGTCCACTAAAGAATTGCTTGGCGATGATGGCTGCTAATGAACCATACAGATAAAAGTCGTACCACTCAAAAACGGTGCCCAAAGAAGAAGCGAAGATGACCTTCTTTTCTTCACCGGACATGGGACGATCGACGTCTAATGTTGACATGTGTTCTCCTAAAAATTCGCTCTCGTGATGAGATGCGATGCGGGATTCTTAAGAGAAGCACTGACTGACTTCTTACAAAAGCCCTAAGACACAAGGGATAACCCTTATTTAGGGCGTTGTATCGGGCGAATTAAGCCAAAGATAAATTAAGGTTTACGGGTAATCCCTGACTTTATTGCTTCTGCGCTTTGCCAATCGCCCTCATCAAATAGCGGATCTTTTTCTATGTATTGACGCACCATGGGCAAAGCATCCAGACCCCAAAACAGTTTGTCATCGATGGCAAAAGTAGGAACGCCAAACACACCTTTTGCAATCGCTTGTTCCGTATTGTTTTTCAGTTGATTTTTTACATCGGGGTCTTGCACATCACGCTTAGGTGCCAGCCCTTCCATTAGCTTAATAAAGCGCACCGCATCATCCGCAGCTTTTCCACCTTGCCACACATGGCGAAAGATGGTCTCACACACATAACGATTCGGTGCACCTTCGTCACTGCAGGCCACCGCCAAACGCAATAGCGACAAGGGATTGAAAGGATGCGTAAAAGGCATATCCAACTCAACGCCCATTTGCTTGCCTTGCCACAACACTTGGCGATACGTCCACTCCCGCTTGCCTGGAATTTCTGCAGGGCCCATATGGCCATGGTGGTTAAGCACCGCACCAAACAAAATCGGCCGGTACTCCACACGATGGCTAATACCCATCAACTGCTTGGGCAATGCTTCAAATGCCAAATAAGCGTAGGGCGAAATAAAGTCTAAATAGAAAGTGATGGTGGTCATGAAAGACTTTCAATACATGTCACGCTTTGGCGTGGTGATGCAAGCGTTGCGTGATCAATCGCCACACGTCCCGTTTGGCTGCAGGTGCGCGATGGCCCCAGCCCGTGATTTCATCTAAGTTACGAAAACAACCTTCACACAAGCCTGTTGCCTCAGTCATGCGACACACTGAAATGCAAGGCGAGCTAGGCAACATGTCATCGTCTGATTGCAAAACGCGCTCGGCCTGCTTCAACAAACGCAACTCAACGGGCGAGAGTTTCGGTGGGTTTGGACTGAACAAGGTTCTCAACATGGCGCGCATTGTGCGTCAAACTTAAAGTTATCCAGCACGCTTGTTCAATACTGCGCGCGCCACCAAGGAATTAGGTTGGCGCCCTAAAGCCTGGCTGATAAAAGCACCTGCATCGATCAACGCATCCAAATCAATGCCTGTATCAATGCCCATGCCCTGCATCATGTAGACCACATCTTCTGTTGCCACGTTGCCTGTGGCGCCTTTGGCGTAAGGACAACCACCCAATCCAGCAATAGAAGACTGAAAGTTCCACACACCCATTTCTAATGACGCCAAGGTATTCGCGAGCGCTTGTCCGTAGGTGTCGTGAAAATGGCCTGATACATCGTTCAGCGCGTAATGTTTGAGCGTGGCCTCCATGGCGGCTTGTACTTTGCGCGGCGTGCCCACACCGATGGTGTCTGCTACATCGACGCGTTGTATGCCAATGCTTTTCATCAAGCCTGCCAAGTAAGCCACTCTTTCAGGTGCTACATCGCCTTCATAGGGACAACCCACCGTACAACTCATCGCACCACGCACTGCGATGCCAGCATCACGCGCGGCTTTCACGACGGGTGCAAAACGTTCGATGCTCTCAGCAATAGAGCAGTTGATATTTTTTTGGCTAAAGGCCTCACTGGCTGCGCCAAACACCACCACCTCATCTGGCTTGGATAACAACGCGGACTCAAAGCCTTTCATATTGGGCGTGAGCACCGAATAACGAACACCTTCGCTACGCGCGATTCCAGACATCACTTGCGCGTTATCCGCCATTTGCGGTACCCATTTGGGCGAAACAAAACTGGTGACCTCGATTTCTTTCAAGCCAGCGGCTTGTAAACGGTGTACCAATTCGATTTTGATGGCGGCAGGCACAGGTTGCTTTTCATTTTGCAAGCCATCTCGCGGGCCCACATCGACTAATTTCACGCGGCGAGGAAGATTCAACAACATTACTTAGACTTTCAGTTTCAACAATTCTGCACCTTCGTTGACTTGATCACCTGTCGCGTACAGCAACTCCAATACTTCACCGTCAACAGGTGCGGTCATGGTGTGCTCCATTTTCATGGCTTCCATCACTGCAAGTGCTTGACCTGCTTTGACCTTATCGCCAACTTTGACAGCAAACGACACTACTTTGCCTGGCATGGGTGCCGTTAAGCGTCCACCTACTTCTTGCACTGCACCAGCGTGGGCCAATATATCAACCATAGTGATTTGCGATGCACCTTGCGCAGCAAACACGTGCGCCACGTCATCGGCGCCTACATGCCGCATAAAGACTTGCACACTTGCGTGGTGATGGGCATATTCAATTTTCAACCCATCTCCATCTACTCGCCATACCAGTGGTGCAGAAACATCACCTACCTGCAAATGCAAGCCATCTTGTGCGCCATACGTCAGCACCGCTGTATGTGGTTGGTCATGGAACACCACATCAAAGCGGCGCGAAGCAACACCGTAAGCGCGCCATCCATCTCTTTGGCTAAATGGGTCATTGCCCTGAAAAGCGGTTTCTTGATGCAAGGTATGTGCCACTATTGCTGCAACGGTCAAAGGTAAGCCTAAAGGCTCTTGTGCGAACAAGTGCCTTTCTTCTCGCGTGATCAAGGCTGTGTCGAGCTTGGCAGTTTTGAATGCGTCTGTTTTTAAAACATGCCGCAAAAACTGCACATTGGTGGTTAAGCCCACGATACGGGTTTGCGCCAAAGCGGCATCCAGATAAGCCAATGCTTGCTCGCGCGTTTCACCATGCACGATGAGTTTGGCCACCATCGAGTCGTAGAACGGACTGATGCTGTCGCCTTCACGTACACCGTCATCTATTCGCACTGCACCACTCACACTGCTGTGCTTAGCCACTTCAAAACTGGAGCAGACTGGCTTGCGATACACCTGCAAAACACCTGTCGCAGGCAAGAAATTGTTATCAGGGTTCTCAGCGCATATCCGCGCTTCGATGGCATGGCCGTGCATACGCAATTGGTCTTGTTGCAAAGGCAAAGGCTCGCCACTGGCAACTCTTAACTGCCATTCGACCAAATCCAATCCTGTGATCGCTTCCGTCACGGGGTGCTCGACTTGCAAACGCGTGTTCATTTCCATGAAATAAAACTTCATCGACTCAGGCTTGTCATACGCCTCTTGTTCGACGATGAATTCAACCGTACCCGCCCCCAAATAGTTCACCGCTTTGGCAGCGGCAACTGCGGCTTCGCCCATTTGCTTGCGTAATGCGGCAGTCATGCCAGGCGCAGGGGCTTCTTCGAGCACTTTTTGATGGCGGCGTTGCACCGAGCAATCGCGCTCGAACAAATACACACAATTACCTTGTGTATCTGCAAACACTTGAATCTCAATATGGCGTGGACGCTGCACATATTTTTCAACCAAGACTGCGTCATTACCAAAACTGTTGATCGCTTCACGCTGACAACTCGCCAAGGCATCCGCAAAGTCTGTGGATTTTTCAACGATACGCATACCCTTGCCACCACCACCCGCACTGGCTTTGATCAGCACGGGGTAGCCCATCGCATCGGCTTCGCGCTGCAACAGTTGTGGGTTTTGGTCAGCGCCGTGGTAGCCCGGCACCAAGGGCACGCCTGCTTGCTGCATACGTTGCTTAGATTCTGCTTTCAAGCCCATGGCTTGAATAGCGGATGCAGGTGGGCCAATAAACACCAAACCTTTTGCGACGCACGCTTTGGCGAAGTCTTCGTTCTCACTTAAAAAGCCATAGCCGGGATGCACGGCTTGCGCACCTGTGTCGATGGCCGCTTGCAAAATGCGCTCCCACTGCAAGTAACTGTCTTTGGGAGCACTGCCGCCCACATGCACCGCTTGGTCACACTCTTGCACATGTTTGCTGTTTGCGTCTGCATCGGAATACACGGCAACCGTTTGAATGCCCATGCGCTTGGCGGTAGCGGCTACGCGGCAAGCAATTTCACCGCGGTTGGCTATCAAGATTTTGTGGAACATGTTGTCTACCTTAGACCAACCAATTGGGTGGGCGTTTGTTCAAGAACGATTGCAGGCCTTCTTTGCCTTCAGCACTCGCGCGAATGTCTGCAATGCGTTTGGCGGTTTCATCGCGCAAAGTTTGTGTATTGGGGACGTTGGCCACATCACGCACCAACTGCTTGCATAAGCGAACGGCTTGCGGGCCATTGGCCACGATTTGACTCACGTGTTGTGCGACGACGCTATCGAGTTGATCTGCCGCACAGACTTCGTGCACCATGCCCATCGCAAAAGCTTGCTGGGCAGTGAAGCGTTCTGCACTTACAAAATACCTGCGTGAAGCTTGCACGCCCATCGCACGCAGAACATAAGGACTGATGGTGGCAGGCATCAATCCAAGCCGCGCTTCCGACAAACAAAACTGCATGGTGTCAACTGCCACCAATACATCGCAGACAGACGCCAAGCCCATACCGCCCGCATAACAATCACCTTGCACACGACCCACGATGGGCACAGGACATTGGTCCAAGGTCCACAACATGTCTGCCAGTTGTTGGGCGTCGGCTCGGTTTTGGTCCCAGCTGTAACCAGACATGGCTTGCATCCAGTTCAAGTCTGCCCCTGCACAAAAAGCTTTACCATGCGCAGCCAAGACCACGACGCGCAATTGGTCATTGCGCGAGATGTCTTGAAACACTTGTGTGAGTTCTGCGATCACCGTCTCGTTAAAGGCATTGCGCACGTCCGGACGGTTCAGCCATACCTCTAGACAGTACGGACTGGGGTGGCGAAGTTCTAGCGTGGTGGGGTTTTGCATATCAATAACGCTTAGCCACTTCTTCCAACATCACTTCAGTCGCACCGCCACCGATGGCGAGCACACGCGCATCACGCCACAAACGTTCAATCGGCGCTTCACGCATATAACCCATTCCGCCCCAAAATTGCTGGCACCCTCCAACAACTTCGTTGACCAATTCACCGCTCAACGCTTTGAGCATAGAGACTTCTTGCACGATGTCATGCCCTTGCGTAACAGACCATGCGCAGTGGTACATGAATTGGCGCAGCGCACGTGTTTTGGCGTCCAACATCGATAGTTTTTGACGGATGTGCTGCATCTCCCAAAGCGACTTACCAAATGCTTGGCGTTGGCGCACATAGTCCAAGGTAAGTTGCAAGGCGCGCTGGCAATGTCCGACCGCCATGGCGCCTAAGGCAATACGTTCGGTCTGGAAATTTTTCATCACCGAATAAAAACCTTTGTCGACTTCGCCCAACAAAGCTTCTGGTCCTAAGCGCACGTTGTCCAACACCAACTCTGCTGTGTCAGAACTCAACCAACCTGTTTTGTCCAATGAGCGGCCGACGCTGAAACCGGGAGCTCCTTTTTCCACAATAAATATCGACATTTGGTGGCGGCCTGCACCGGTTTTGGCGGCGATGAAATACAAGTTGGCATTCACACCGTTGGTGATAAAAATTTTGCTGCCATTGAGCACCCATCCGTCGCCTTCGCGTTTGGCTGTGGTGCGAATGCCTGCAACGTCAGAGCCGGCACCTGGCTCCGTGATGCCCACAGCAGTAATCGTTTTGCCTGCAATCACATCTGGCAAATACTTAGCCTTTTGCGCCGCGGTGCCTGCGTGGTGCAGATGCGGGCTCGCCATATCGGTGTGTACCAATACCGTGATGATGAAGCCCGCAAAAGTGGATTGCGACAACGCTTCTGCAAACACCAAGTTGGTCAATGCATCGGCTTCTGCGCCACCGTATTCACTCTCGTACATCAAACCAAAAAAGCCTGCGTCGCCCATACGCTTCAAAACGTCACGCGGCACACTACCCGCATGCTCCCACGCCATCGCATGGGGCTCGACTTCACGGTCGATAAAGCGCTGCACTTGGTCGCGCAGGGTTTGGTGTTCGGGGAGGTGGTAGATGTGGTTCATGGTGCTGCTCACGTCATCAAAAAAATGTAAAAGGTGTATGGAATATGCGGCAAGAACTAAAGTAACTGCCTAAGGCTTACATGCGGAAAACACCAAAACGTGTGTCTTCAATAGGCGCATTCAAAGCGGCGGATAGTCCGAGCGCCAAAACACGGCGTGTGTCTGCTGGATCAATCACGCCGTCATCCCACAAGCGGGCGCTGGCGTAATACGGGTGTGACTGATGGGCAAACTGGTCGAGCAAAGGTTGTTTGAATGTAGCCTCCTCCTCTTTGCTCCAAGTGCCACCTTTGGCTTCAATGCCATCACGGCGCACCGTGGCTAAAACGCTGGCGGCTTGCTCGCCGCCCATCACGCAAATGCGTGCGTTGGGCCACATCCAAAGAAAGCGCGGGTTGAAAGCGCGGCCACACATGCCGTAGTTGCCTGCGCCGTAACTGCCACCAATGATGATGGTGAATTTAGGCACCTGCGCCGTTGCCACCGCAGTCACCATCTTGGCGCCATGACGCGCAATGCCTTCGTTTTCGTATTTGCGACCGACCATAAAGCCCGTGATATTTTGTAAAAACACCAAGGGAATTTTGCGTTGGCAACACAACTCAATAAAGTGCGCACCTTTTTGTGCAGACTCGCTGAACAACACACCGTTATTCGCAACGATGCCCACTGGCATGCCTTCGATATGAGCAAACCCGCAAACCAAAGTAGCGCCAAAACGCGGCTTGAACTCATGCATTTCGGAACCATCGACGATGCGGGCGATGATGTCGCGCACGTCATACGGCTTGCGCGTGTCTGCAGGGATCACGCTGTAAATTTCTTTCGAGTCATACAAGGGTGACCGAGGCGCGACCAGCGCAGCGTGCATTTCTTTTTTGCGGTTGAGTCGCGCGACGGCTTCGCGCGCCAGCGCAATCGCATGTGCATCGTTGTCGGCTAAATGGTCGGCCACGCCAGATAAACGGGTGTGCACATCACCACCGCCCAAATCTTCGGCAGACACGATTTCACCAATCGCAGCTTTCACCAAGGGTGGGCCACCTAAAAATATAGTGCCTTGGTTTTTCACAATGATGGTCTCATCACTCATCGCGGGCACATAGGCGCCGCCAGCCGTGCAACTACCCATCACCACCGCAATTTGCGACAGACCTTGCGCACTCATATTGGCTTGGTTGTAGAAGATGCGCCCAAAGTGGTCTCGGTCAGGAAATACATCGTCTTGGTTAGGCAGGTTGGCACCGCCCGAGTCCACCAAATAAATACATGGCAAATGGTTTTGCTGCGCGATTTCTTGCGCACGCACATGCTTCTTGACGGTCATCGGATAGTAGGTGCCGCCTTTAACAGTCGCGTCGTTACACACAATAAGACAGTCGACACCACTCACACGGCCAATACCCGTTATCACACCAGCGCCAGGCGCATCGCCGTTGTACATGGCGTATGCCGCCAAAGGGCTGAGTTCTAAAAATGGCGTTCCAGGATCCAACAACATTTGCACACGGTCACGTGGGAGCAATTTGCCGCGACCTACATGCTTGGCACGTGCGGCTTCTCCGCCGCCATTGGCAACGCTTTGAATTTGCAAACGCAAATCGTCGACTGCCGCTTGCATAGCGGCAGCATTGGTTGCCGCCTCAGCGCTGCGCACTTGAACCTGTGTGTGAATCAATGACATGCGAATCCTTAGAGCAATTCAATCGCCATGGCCGTGCCTTCGCCGCCACCGATACACAAAGTGGCCAATCCTTTTTTGAGTCCACGCGCTTGCAAAGCATGAATCAAGGTCACCAAGATGCGCGCACCCGACGCGCCTATGGGATGACCTAAGGCGCAAGCGCCACCGTTCACATTCACTTTGTCATGTGGCACGCCGAGTTCTTTCATCAAAGCCATAGGCACAACCGCAAAAGCTTCATTCACTTCCCATAGGTCTACGTCATTGACTTGCCAACCTGCTTTGGCCAAAGCTTTTTGCGTAGCACCCACCGGCGCAGTTGCAAACCACTCTGGGGCTTGGGCGTGGGTCGCGTGACTGACGATACGTGCCACGGGCTTACAACCTAATTGGGTAGCTGTGCTTTGGCGCATCAACACCATGGCAGCGGCGCCGTCGTTGATAGAAGAACTGGAAGCCGCAGTGATCGTTCCGTCTTTTTTAAACGCAGGTTTGAGGCTGGTGATTTTGTCGAGTTTGACTTTGCCTGGACCTTCGTCGATCGACACCACTGTCTCGCCAGCGCGGGTTTTGACGGTGACGGGTGCAATCTCTTTGGCAAAACCGCCTGATGCAGTGGCGGCCTTGGCGCGCTCCACACTGGCTGTGGCGAAGGCGTCTTGCTCGGCACGGGTAAAGCTGTATTTGGCTGCGCAGTCTTCACCAAACGTGCCCATGGAGCGTCCGACTTCGTAAGCGTCTTCCAAACCGTCGAGCATCATGTGGTCAAACACTTTGTCGTGGCCCATGCGATAACCAGCACGGCCTTTCATTAGCAAGTAGGGGGCATTGGTCATGCTCTCCATGCCGCCTGCGACCAACACATCGTGCGAACCTGCTAACAACATATCGTGGGCGAACATCGCGGCGCGCATGCCTGAGCCACACATTTTTGACAACGTGACAGCGCCAGCGCTTTGGGGCAAACCACCTTTGAATGCCGCTTGGCGTGCGGGTGCTTGGCCTTGACCGGCCATCAAACAATTGCCAAATAAAACTTCGGTGACTAAGTCAGGTGCAATGCCTGAACGCTCGATAGCGGCACGGATGGCCACGCCACCCAAATCATGGGCAGACAAAGTTGCAAAGTCGCCTTGAAAACTGCCCATCGGCGTGCGCGCTGCGCTGACGATAACAACTGGATCTGAAGATGCATTGGACATACAAGAGTCTCCTAAAACTTTTATAAATTACACGCCACGCGGATAGCGTTTGAAGGCGTTACGAAACACGTTCACCACTTCATCGCTGTGGTTCATGGTGACGCCTAGGTCTTTGACCAACCCGTCGTGCACGCCATAGACCCAACCATGGACCGCGACTTTTTGGCCACGTCCCCACGCGTCTTGCATGACGTTGGAGAGCGCCACGTTACCGACTTGCTCGATCACATTCATTTCACACATGGCGTTTTCTAAGTCGGCTTGGGGCAAGTGGTTGAGGCGTTGGCGATGGCGCAAGCGCACGTCTTGCACATGGCGCAACCAGTTGTCCGCCAGGCCAATACGCGCTCCACGCGTGGCTGCGAGCACACCGCCACAACCGTAATGCCCGACCACCATGATGTGCTCGACCTTCAAGCAATCAACTGCGTATTGAATGACCGACAGGGCATTGAGGTCAGAGTGCACCACCACATTGGCAATGTTGCGGTGTACAAATACTTCGCCAGGTTCTAGGCCGGTAATTTGGTTAGCGGGTACGCGGCTATCGGAACAACCGATCCACAAGTATTTAGGCGTTTGCTGGTGCGTCAGGCCAGAGAAAAATCCCGGTTGCTCACGCTCCATACGGGTTGCCCATGCACGGTTGTTATCGAACAGATGTTGCAAGCTTGAAGTCATTCGTTAGATCTTTCAGGTTTGTAAAAGCATCACGGGTTAAAGAAAGCCTACTTTTGGATGGTTACAGCGTTTCAGCAAACAGCTCACGCCCAATCAGCATGCGACGGATTTCACTGGTACCGGCGCCAATCTCATACAACTTGGCATCGCGCCACAAACGTCCGAGCGG
>Ga0209084_1001045_pt1 | contig 24279 bp, 41 predicted proteins | sample C_130820_MF_Meta_FD_187309 | JGI IMG/M metagenome (GOLD analysis project Ga0209084, IMG submission 187309) | Freshwater microbial communities from Lake Croche, Canada to study carbon cycling - C_130820_MF_MetaG (SPAdes) (version 2) | ecosystem: Environmental > Aquatic > Freshwater > Lake...
TTGGTGCCGTGGATCTCCCAGCCCAACATGATCTTGTGGAGGTACTTGATTTGACCCATGTACTCCGATTTTTGCGTACCCAAATCAATGATTCGGTAGCAACGTGCTAAATGCATCCCTGACGGGGTAGCTTCAAAATTACCTTTATCTTCTACGTAAAAACTCATATAAAGCTCCTTAAACGGTACATACCGCACGGCAACTATAACACATAATTAAAACGCCGCGTCAATTGAATCTAACAAAGAGTTGTCGTAGAATGCAATTGTTGGTAGTGCGTAATGCGGGTTAGCGCCGCACCTTTACGTGTTGTGCAAATACTAAAGACGGAAACACTGCTTTATGTGAGTCGCACTGCCAACACCCATAAGGACAAAAATGACTCTGACAGAATATTTTTCAACAGAGCCAAGGGGAGCAAAGCTGGAGATGGCCGAGCACCTTGGCATCACACCTACGTGGCTTTCCCTACTGATGAGCGGTAAGAAGCGCGCATCGCCTTTGCTGTGTGTGAGGATTGAAGAGGCAACACAACAGCTAGTTACGAAAAAAGAACTTCGTCCAGATTTGTTTTCGTGATATAGTTTTTCAACGCTTGGCGGCGTTTTAGAGTAAGCCCTAGACGGGACTCTGCACCTACTCGGTGTCCGCCAACATTCCACAAGAATGAGAGTCTCGCCTAGGGCTTTTTTATTGGAGAAAAAATGAGACTACAACATTACCTGAGTAAAGCATTCCCACCCATGACGGATGAGGAGTTTCAGGAGACAAAAGACAGTATTGAGGACATGGGTGTTCAGGTACCTATTGTTATTTTTGAAGATGAAGTATTAGATGGTTGGCATAGATACACCGCGGCTAACGAACTTGGCATGCCATGCCCAGAAGTTGAATTGGCAGAAGACATTGATCCCCGTGAGTTTGTGCGTATCCACAACGGCAAGCGTAGAAGCATTACCAAAAGCCAAAAGGCAATGTCCTATACAAAACTCAATGAATGGGTTCCTAGCAAGAAAACTTCTAGGGGTGAACTGGGTTCACCCCAAAAAACAAACGAAGAGTTAGCTGAGATGGCTGGGACAAGTACAAGAACGATCCAGCAGGCTAAGACTATTTTGACTAAGGGCGACAAGGCTGTCGTTGAGGCTGTAGAGAAGGGCAAGATCAGTTTAAAGCGTGGCGCTCAAATTACCAAGTTGCCCAAGGAACAGCAAGAGCAAGCCATCACCGCGCCACCAGAGCCAAAGCCTTCTATCTTGGACGGCAACGCGCCTAGTGACGACGAACTCAAAGCAAATGACTTAGCCATGCAGGCTGACCTAGAAGCCCTCAACAAGCTGTTAGAAGCTGACGAGCCGCTCAAAGTAGCTCATGCAGAGATCAAGCGCCTGAACTTTTTACTAGCCCAACAAGAAGTGCGTTTAGCCTCCATCATGCGTGAGAAGAGCGAATGCATCAAACTTTGCAAGAAGCAACAAGTACAACTCGATAAATTTTATTACGGTGTGATGATGGAACAACCTTTCCAACACCACGACCATTCCAACTATCCGCTCACGAAGCCCTGCGTCAGGGTTTCAGAGACGGCCACAAACGACAGTTGATCATGGCGCCTACGGGTGCTGGCAAGACTTACCTTGGATTACGAATTTGTAATGAAGCATTACAAAAGGGTAAAAGAGCAGTATTCCTGTGTGACCGCACCACGCTGATAAACCAGACCTCTACTGTGGCCGACGGCTATGGGCTGAAGGAGCATGGCGTTATACAGGCGAACCACTGGCGGCGTATGCCTGACCTGCTGTTGCAGATTGCCTCTGCGCAGACTATCGCCAAGCGAGAGTACTGGCCACAGCTAGACGTATTGGTGGTGGACGAAGCTCACACGCAGTACAAGGTTTGGACTGACTACGCTTTGGAGAGCGGTGCGGCCATCATTGGCTTATCTGCTACGCCATTCTCTAATGGCTTGGGCAAGATATTCACAAACCTGATTAACGCTACCACGATGCACGATCTGACAGAGTCAGGGGTGTTGGTGCCTATGCGGATTTTCTCTTGCACAAAGCCAGACATGACAGGCGCGGCTACCGCAGGCGGTGAGTGGACAGACAAGGCCGCTGAAGAGCGCGAATTGGGTATCGTGGGTGACGTTGTTAGAGAGTGGGTGAAGTTTGCTGAGAACCGCAAGACGATTGTGTTTGGTGCAACGATCAAGCACTGCGAAGAGTTAGCCAAGTCATTTATTGACCAAGGCGTCATGGCCGCGGTGTTTACTTCTAACACCACCGACAAAGAGCGTGAAGACCTCCTAAAAGAGTACCGCAAGCCTGATAGCTATCTACGGGTTCTTATCTCTGTAGAGGCGCTTGCAAAGGGCTTTGACGTGCCTGACGTGGGTTGTGTGTGTGATGCACGCCCTCTGCGTAAGTCGCTGTCTACGGCCATCCAAATGTGGGGTAGAGGGTTGAGGTCGCATGAGGGCAAGAAGGATTGCTACTTGCTGGATTTTTCAGGCAACATCATTCGCTTTGCTGAAGACTTTACTGACGTGTTTTTTAATGGTCTTGAGAAGCTAGACGACGGTGAGAAGCTCGACAAAAAGATCCGTAAAGACGAAGAGAAAGAGATGAAGGGTTGCCCTAAGTGTGGGTACAAACCTTTTACCAAGCGCTGTATGGGCTGTGGCTATGAGCGTCCTGCTAAGGCTATGGAAGACGCCGCCCACGGCATCATGTCTGAGATATTTATCGGTGAAGGCAAGAACAAAAAGAAACTTGCTGACAACGCTGAGCACCTATGGCATCAGGTTGTACGTTATGCAAGAGAGCATAGCCAGCCTGAGAAGCAACAAGGGCGTGCGTATCACCTGTTCAAGAAAATTGCAGGCTACGACCCTATTTGGAAATTCAGTACTGCACCAGCAGTAGAGATCACACGTAATGTGCAAAACAAAATATTGCAGATGAACATGGCATACAAGAAGGCGGTTAAGAAATGAGTAAAGAAGTTGAATACTGCCCACACTGCCAAGCCAAAATGGTAGAGTACCGCCACACTTTTAACAAAGGGTTAGCCAACGGTTTGTATGAGTTATACGCTTCAGGCGGTGGCCCCATCAGCTTGCGTGATCTTAAAATTTCTCGCACAGAGTGGACTAACTTTCAAAAGTTACGTTACTGGGAACTGGCCTCCAGAACCAGAACCGAGGGCGAATGGGTTCTAACCAATCTTGGGCGTGATTTTATTTTTACTAAAACTGCTATACAAAAATGGGTGTGGACGTATCGTGGAAGTACAGTACGTTTTGATGGAGACACTGTTTACTTTAATGATATACATGATCCAGTTTTTGAAACAAAACAGGATTACGTTGCCAACTCACAGGCGCGAGGTTACAGATGAGCTTTATTGACTTTGCACGTGGCCACGGCGTAGAGATTGACCAGTCTCACCTGTACCCATCCGAACGTATTCGCCGCTGTGGCACAACAGAGAAACCACGCTCAACTAACGGCGCCTTCTTTTGGGATGGCGACCGTGGCTGGGTGTTTAATTGGTCAGGAGAAGCAAGAGTGTGCTGGTATGAATCTACACGTCCATGGACAGACGAAGACAAGCGCGCATGGGCGGCTAAACGTCAGGCGGCTAACTCTGACCGTGATCGCTCATACGAAATGGCCGCAGATCGTGCGGATATTCTTTTGCGTACTGCAAAGATGGAAGTGCATCCCTACTTAGAGATCAAAGGCTTTTCGGACATGCAGGGCTATGTGATGGGTGGCAAGTTACTGGTGCCTATGCGCAACGTGGTGACTGACAAGTTGCAAGGCTTTCAGGAAATCTATTGGGACATGCCAAACCGCAAGTATGAGAAGAAGATGCTCCACGGTATGCGTGCTAAGAATGCTGTGCTGTACATGGGCTCCAAAGAGGCGCCAGAGACATGGTTTGTCGAGGGGTATGCCACAGGTTTATCCTTGCACAAAGCCCTGCGTAGCACTGGCTCTAACGCCGCGGTGGTGGTTTGCTTCTCAGCATCAAACATGGTGCAGGTGGCCAGCCAAGTCAAAGGCGATCGCTATGTGTTCGCTGATAACGACGAGAGCAAGACTGGCGAGAAGTCAGCGATCGAGACTGGCCTACCTTGGACGATGGCCGATGAGGTCGGTTACGACGCCAACGACATGCACGACAAGCTAGGCTTGATGGCAGTTGTAAAGAAAGTTATGGATCTCCGCAAAAAGGTATTGACAAACAAATTAGAAATGTCTGTATAATAAAAACTGTTGTAGTCGTGTACAACAGTTGAAAGCCGTTACTCATGCATTGGCCTCCCCTCAAAGGAGGACACGACCCAGTGCAGTAGTAACGGCTTTTTGCATTTCACACGACCGCTGTATCGGACGCGCACTGGCGGTAGCGATACAGGGACACCTCTACTACGGGATAGATGTTGAGATAGAGGCATGGGTGGCGAAGATAGCGCCCTAACATCGAACGGCTGTCGGGTCATGTGGCTCCAGTTAGCAGAAACATGTGAAGGCTTAGCCCCCTGTGGGAGGGCTGAGTCTGTCCACCAGAAAGCAGTCAAACAGGAATTAAGAAAGGCTTAATAAGGTAATAAGGAGTACAGGGGGGGTGACCCCTTTTTTTAACTATTACCTGTAATTTCCTGTTATAGTCGGATCACCACGATGTTGTGGGAGCAGAAAGATATGAAAACTTTAATCATTGAATCGTGTGAGAAAAGAATGACGGCGGATGCGGTTACATCGATCGTTCACGTTAAGAACTCGCTAATTTTGCGAGATTACCTTGGGTGTGATTTTGTCAGCCACGAGTCTGAGATACCGCAGGCTATGGAGAAGAGCTACGACAAGATTATTTGCGCCTACTCTTCGCCGTACATGAAGTACAACAAGTACCTCGACATACTCAACAACAACCCCAACGCTGAGATGTACTGGCTGGTCAATGACCACGACATCGAGGACAGCATCTTGTTGCGCAAGTGGCTCTTGATGAACCACAAGCAGTACCACATGATTTGCAATAACCCACGCGAAGGCTATCGCGGTTGGATCCTGCGCAAGAAGCTAAACGGATTGACTTTGAACGACTGGATCAAAGACTGGCACACAGTAAACCTGAACACTCTGGTGTTTGACGAGCAGGCGTTTTACAGTACAGCTACGGTCGATAAGAGCGACATCATCTATTACGGCACGTTCCGTAAACATAGAATTAAAGATATGCTGAATTACAACGGCGTTAACTACGTACTGAGTTCATCTCTAAAGAACCACCTGAAGTACAAAGACGCTGGAATACAAGCTCGGTTTATTGAGAAGATTATGTGGACGGAAAAAGAGGCTGACATGTTTGAGCCTATTGGACTCAGGCTGAAGGACTACAAGTATTCGATTTACCTAGAGGACGAGCATACCCACACAAACTACGCCTTCATGGCCAATCGATTCTATGAGTGTGTGATGAATAACGTCTTGATGTTCTACGACAGTCGTTGCAATTTGGTGATCGAGATGAGCGGCTACGCCATCGATCCATTTCAGGTTGTCAAAGACGGTGAAGAGCTAAAGCAAAAGATGGAGATGCTGGACTCTGACAAGCAGTCTTATCAGCACTACTTAGGCATTCAGCAGTCAAACGCTGAAATCATCAAGTCTGAAAAGGCTTACGTACTTCAAACAATTAAAGGAATATTTCAATGAAAGATATACCAGCATTTCCAAGACCGTATAGCGGTACTTCACAGTTTGCGCAAGAAGGCATGACTTTGCGTGATTACTTTGCGGCTAAGGCTATGCAAGGTTTATTAGCATCTAACCGAGACTTGTCGTGGCGAGAACTTGGTGGGTTGTCTTACGATGCGGCAGACGCAATGCTGAAAGCGAGGTCTGAAGCATGACACAAGATGAAATCATTGAGATGGCTAGACAGGCAGGTTTTCATAAATATTCTTTTGAAAGCCAAATAGAACAATTTAACCGTTTTGCCAAACTGGTAGCAGAGCGTGAGCGTGAGCGATTAACTGATGCCGCAATGAAAGCGGCTGAGAAAGCAGTTGATTTAGCAATCGCTCTTGAGCGTGAGGCGTGTGCAAAGTTATTAGAAACAACAGACTTAGGTGGACTAAAAGATAACCCAGCAATGCAGAGTTGGGTTGCAGAAATGTTGTTGGCTTACGTAAAAGCAATCAGAGCAAGGGGACAAGCATGACTGAAGAAGAAATTGAAATGGCTACGGCCAAGCACAGCAGTCGGTCAAAAGCATTTATGGATGCTGGACTTACCCCTGAAGCGGCATGGTATTTAGCGGACAAACTGTTTGAGCGTGATGCAGATCCACAAGACGACAGGCGCCTATGCTTTGAGTGCAGGCTCTTTGACACCAAATCTGGGACTTGCCCAAAAATTGTTGACAAGAAGGGCAAGCCTCAGCCAGCGTTAAAGTTTGTTTTGCAGAGGTGTGATTGGATACAACTTAAAGGAAAAAAATGAGACGCATAGGAATTGACCCGGGGATCTCTGGCGCGATAGTCGTGCTGGAAGACAACATACCCGTTGAATGGGCTTTGATGCCCACCATGAAGATTGGATCCCAGAACCGCGTAAACGCAGTTGCTTTGGCGGCACTGCTTCGCGGCTATGGCCAGAGCTACCGCCAGATATTTGCATACGTCGAGCAAGTGCACGCAATGCCTAAGCAAGGCGTAGCCAGTATGTTCAGCTTTGGACATTCCTGCGGTGTTATTGCAGGCGTACTAGGTGCGTTTGAGATACCTGTGACTTACGTCACTCCACAGATGTGGAAGATGCGCGCGCACTTGACAAACAAGGACAAAGATGCGGCTCGGTCGTTGGCTATACAAATGTGGCCACACTGGCGTGAGTTGGATAAGAAGGGTCAGGGGCAAGCTCTGGCGGATGCGGCTTTATTAGCGAGGTATGGACTATGACCAAAGACGACTTGGTGTCGCTTTTAAGAAGCGCAGGCGTAGAAGAGAACGCCGTTAACTTAGCAATCAATGCATTTGACATTGGATACGAAGCTGGCGAAATCGCTGGCTATCACAGACACTTAGAAAATTTAAGAATCATAGGAGAACGATATGAACCAAAAACAGATAAATGATGCAGTTGATTACATATACACCCATGGACAAAAGTACGCCCAAGCAAAGGCTGAACTGACGTACATGGAGGAGTACCGTAAGACCCTCAAAGCCAAGCTCATGAAGCAAGCCCTCGCCAATGGCTGTAGATCAGCCGCTACGGCGGAAATGGAAGCCTACGCTGACGTTGCCTACGAAGAGCACCTACAAGCCCTGAAAGAGGCCGTAGAGGTCGCAGAAGGCTTTCGCTGGGGGTTGGTGTCAGCACAGGCACGCGTAGAGGTCTGGCGCTCTTTGGAGGCTTCTAACCGCCTCATGGATAGGTCGGTGGCGTAATGGAAGAGCAACTCTTAAAAATCACAGGCCAGAAGTACAACAAAGCCATAGCAGGCATCGCCTCTGTATGGCAAGGCAACCAGCGTGTTGAAACCCTCATCTACAGTGGCCAGAAGCTCATGGAAATATTCATGGACGAAGGCATGACGGATGAGGAGGCCATAGAGTGGATCGCGTTCAACATCGAGGGCGCCTACATGGGGCTATCGACGCCAATCATCATGTGGGAATACGATGAATAACAGCATGACTGCTAAGGAGCGCGCATACGTGGGCTTGGTGAAACTTATGCCCTGCTCCGTATGCGATGCCTCTGGCCCAAGCGATGCACACCACGTAAAACAGCATAGGCAATACACAGTTGTTGCCCTGTGCAAGTCCTGCCACCAAGGCTCAAAGATGGGCTGGCATGGTGAGAAGCGTGCATGGGCTATTGCAAAGATGGACGAATTGGATGCCCTCAATAAAACAATTGAGAACGTCATTCATTACATAAACCAAAACTGAAAACACAAGTATACAAACTAAGGGTGCGTATTAGGGTTTTCCTTAGAAAAATAGTCTGTTTAGGGTGTTTCAAACTCTAATTTCCTGTTAACATTCCTTTACCGCAACAGAAAGCGGGTTCATCAACTTAAAGGAAATTATCATGACAGTATCCACAGCACTCAAGGTCGTAGACCAACTCGGTTTAATCCAAGACCAGATCGAAGCATTGACAGAGCAAGCAGAGTCTTTAAAAGACCAAATCAAATTGCTCGGTGCAGGCACCTACGCTGGCACTATGTACGTCACCATCGTCAAGCACACTCCAGAAAAGAAAAGCACAGCATGGTCTGCTGTAGCTAAGGAGTTGAATGCTCCTGCTGACTTGGTTGCTAAGCACACCAAGATCACCAAAGACATCATGTCTGCCACCACCGAAGCCTTGTCTAACTAAGGGAGTCGATCATGAACCGCAAGATCAAAAAATTAGATATGTACGAAGGCATGTTGGTAGTTACATCAGACTTTTTACATGCCCAAGTAAGAACCATTACACATGTGTTCAAAGATTCCAACATGGTTGAAGTGCAATGGTATGAAGGCGAAAAGATGTGTGCTCAAGGCATCGACGCATCAATGCTGATGACTCCGACCATCAAGCAGGTCGAGCACTCTATCAGCACCCATGGCCCGTTGGTTGGTATCAACGACATCTTCTGTTTAGGTTAATCAATCGGGGGCTTCGGCCCCCACTAGGAGCACAACATGATTCGATTTAGCAAAGAAAACTTAATCAATGCATTAGAAACAAAAATTGCAAAGATGGAAGAGATGTGGGGCTTTGTTACCACTAACGGTACAAACCAAATTAAAGATAAAACAGATTTTGATCGCGTCATGGCTTATGGCGAATACATCTCATTGTTGGATATTTACGAGTCTGTCAGAGACAACACGTTTTTAAATTAGGAACACACCATGACAAATTATCAGTACACATTATTGCGCAACGCACACCAGAGAAAAGCTACCAAGCTTGGTTGTACGTTTGGAAACTTTGGCTGGGTGGTTGACCACGGCGCCATCTGTAGCAAAACAAGTATGGGTTACCTGACTACCAAGCATGTTGGTCATGGTAAGTATGAGCATCAATTAGAAGCCTACGCGTAAGGAGCACAACATGAAACGCGCATTTATCAAAGCATTCAATGAACTTAAGAAGCTGGGTTGCCCAGTGTTCGAGCGTAGCGACTATGAAGGCCGATTCCTGATTAGCGCTGAGGATCCAGAGTCATACAAGTGGGCTGACTACTACGCCTACGCAGATGGCCGCTGGAAGGGCGAGAACACCAGCCCTAAGCTGGAAGAAATCATGAAGAAGCATGGCCTGTACTGCGAGTGGGAAAACGCAGGCTGTTTAATCGTTTGGGAGAATTAAATGAAAAACGTAACCATATCAAAACACATCAGACTTGAGCTAACTGCTGAAGACTGGGATCTATACACCAACATGAAGGGCAGTAGCAATGCCGCCAACTTCTTGAACCTAAACGTAGCTCAGGTTCTCAACACAACAGAAGACTTCAGAGAAGCTGTGCGCGCCTGCGACAAGTTCATGGATCGCATGTCTGAGTACGGCGCCAGTGACACAGAGCCAATGCATGTGCTTGGCAAGATTATTTCTAAATTTTATGAGGTTGAATATGTCTAATCGATACTGGGACGACAGAGGTCGTTACAACGAGGAATCTAAGGCTTTGCAGGCGATTATTCCTATGGTGGGTGCCGTACCCTACCGCCGCACAAAGAACATGCATCTAGAGCGTTTTCGCAAGGCTGTGAACGCGTACTACGACCTGTACAACAACGGACTGTGGAACCGCGCACGCGAGTTTGCAAACCTGTTCAAGCTGTACGGTTTGCGCGAAGTAATGCGCTACGGTGACCTCAATGAGAGCACTGAAAGAGTCATTGAAACCACCATGGACGAATACGTGCTACTCGCGTATAAAGAGCAGGTTGCGCTCGGCAACATCAAAGCAAAGGAGGAAACCCATGCTTAATCAAACCACCAAAGTGTTCCCACGTAACGTGGAAAAGAATCCAGTGATCGAGGGGCCGTTCCACAAGAAGCCATCCGAGTTTGGAATCTTGATGGCTGTTATTTTTGTGGTCGCGGTAATTGCAATCATTTTTGATTTATTTATTTGGAGAAGTTAATGAAAGAGACAAGCCAACTTGCGCGCCAATTACTTGGCCAAGAACATGTGAAGTTTTTCACACAACAAGAGTTTGACGGTGAACTGGCAATAGCTAAAGCAGAGATCATGGCGGTGGCCATCGAGACGACCAAGCGCGCCATCATGATCGAGCGTGAAGAGTGCGCCAAGCTAGCCGACGAATGCGTGGACATTGAGAAGCTGGGCGAGGCTATCCGTAACCGTATACCAACACAGAGGCAGTAATGACTGAAATAACGCCTATGGAAGCCTACGCTACAAGCGACGGCAAATTATTCCCCAATAAGATAGAAGCCCAAGCATATCAGCATGGGCTCGACATCACCCCTACGGTTAAAACATTTTTGGATGCAGAAAACTATTTTTCTTTCACCAGCTACCGTGAAGTGCAGGCCATCATCAATTGGGAAGTGCAAAAAAAGCTAGCAGAATTAAAGGGGCATATATGACACCAGAAGACGAAGAGTTCAACCGCATAGAGATGGAGTCTCGCATCAAGCAAGACTATGTGCGCGACATGAAGCAACCATCCAGAGAACAACTAATGGCAGAGGTTGCTATCCTGACTGAGCTGGTGCGCGTGCTGACTGATAGGGTTGCTGAGCTGGAAAAGAACGCAGGCGCCGCCGCTACGTTAGAAGAGATGCGTAATCGCTATGACAACCACTTTGCAAAAGCGATGGGGATAAAAAAAACATGATTGACCTCATAAGCACACAGGAGGGCATAGAAGAGGAAACACGCAGTGCGGCACATCTAGTCGCAGGCGTGATCGCTATGGCCATAGAAGACTTGTGCATGATCCCCACCGACGAAGAGCTTAGGCACAACTGCAACCTGAACCACCATGCAATTGGATCGCTCAACTTTTTCTTTGGTGACAAGTCAATGTTCAGAGCTTACGCATCCATGATTGGGCTGGAGCCCACCAGCTTCAGGGCGGCATTGGAGCGCCGTACATATGAGGACGAGAGCGACAAGAAGACCAAGATCCCTTACCTCAAATACAACGAAGTCAAAGCCATGCGTATGCGAATCCACTGGTGGCAAAAAAGCCCTGTACAAAGCAGGCAATTAGAATTAGAACTTTAGGAGGACATCATGCTAGAGACAGTTGCTTGGGTTGTACTACTCTTGTGTTCAGGATTTGTGATATTTGCACTGGTGGCAGTGGTCATGCTGATGATGGATCAGGATGATTAGTGAAAACACCTAGTAAATAATCTAATTTTCTGTTATAGTTCCTATCACTGCAATGACGCAGGTTTAGGAGAATCAAATGGCAACAAACTTTTCACCCATCATTGAAAATCCAGTAGCTTATGAGAATGCCGTCAAAAGCTACATCATTGGTAACGCACAAAAAACATGGCGTGCTAAAACTGAGCGTGCTAGTGAGATTGAAAGCGCTTTGGTAGTTGGTATGCTTCACAACGATCGTGGCGGATTCAGAGGCTATACCGACGACTTCATGGGTTCCATGGCTCAAGCCTTCTACACTTATGGCAAGCTGTCCCCTAAGCAGTGCGAAGCCATCCTAAAGGGCATAGACGCCCGTGCCGCACGCAAAGCAGAATGGGCTGACAAGAAGGCCGCTATCGACGCTACACGCGACTTCGTAGGCACCGTAGGCGAAAAGATCACCCTTACCCTCAAAGTCGTTCACATTGTCGAACTGGACGGTAGCTTTGGCACCGTGTACATCAACATCTGCGAAGACGCAAACAACAACACGATCATCTACAAAGGCAACGCCAAGGGCTTCCCAGAGAAGGGCGAGACTGCCACCATCACAGCTACCGTAAAAGAGCACGGTGTACGTAACGGCGTCAAGCAAACCGTTATCCAGCGCCCCAAGCTTGCAACACTCTAATTTTCTGTTATACTGTCATTACTGCAATCAAGCAGGTTTAGAAAGGAAATCAAAATGCAATCATCAACACAACTCCGCGGTAACTGCCAATGCTGTGGTAACTGCCAATGCTGTGGCCGCCAGCAGGCCGTAGTAGGTAGATGGATGGCCAAGCACGGCTACACAGTCGAGCACGGTTGGTTCCAAGGCGCCTGCTCTGGCGAGTCTAGTGAGCCTATGCAAAAGAGCCGCACACGCACAGACGGCATCGTGGCTCAAGTCCGCGCTGATGTAGCTAAGCTGTTAGAGCAAAAGAACAAGCTCGAAGCAGGCACAGCTAAGCCAGAGTTCATCAACCGCGGTACAGAGCGCAAGCCTGACCTAATCCCATTTGCTGAAGGCGATGAGTATCAGCAACGCATGACCACCAGAAAAGTCATTCACGAGATGACATTTAAAGCTAGCATGGGCGCCCAGTTCGCTGACATGCTGGTAGAAGTGGCCGACAAGTACCACGGCACACCATTGATCGAGGTAGAGAAAAAAGAGCCACCAACACCCATCTATCGCGGCGATAAGAAGATATCCCAGAACAAGAGCTACACATACGAATGCAGACGCGTAGAAGGTGGCCGTGTGTACTACGTGCTAGACAAGAACGGCGCTAGCCTCAATGGATGGATCGGTACACAAGCTTGGCGCAAGCTAGAGAACGCATAACAACAGGGGGCTCAGCCCCCATCTTTTAACTTTTAATTATTGGAGAACACAATGACGACAACAGAAGACTTTCAAACGCAGGTCAAAGGCCGCGAGTACAACAGCCACTTGTTTGTGGATGTATATGATGATGATGGCGTATGGTTGAGCGTTAATTCAAGCGCTGGCGGTACACGCATGATCATGAACAAACAGCAGGCCAAAGACATGATCGCCGCATTGATCCGCATCGTTAACCACATTGAGGCAGAATAATGTGGCCATTCCCTACACACCCATTGGTACCGTGGACGCCTAAGCAGATCCGCGAGTATGAGCAAAAGCAACGCAACCAACTGCCAGAGGCGCCACTATGAGCGTAGAAGCAATGAAACAGGCGCTTGATTTTATTGAGCGTATCAATAAAGACGGTTGGATATTGGCAGACTTTGAGCCTCAAATGTATGACACCATCACATCCCTACGCCAAGCCATCGCAGAGGCAGAGAATCAAGTGTCCTACTCAAGCAACGGCACTGCTGGCAGAGAGAACATGACAGCACCAACTGGGTTTTTCTTTCAGATGCCAAAGGCAGAGAAGCAAGATGATGAATTGCAAAAGGTTCATAGCGCGTTAGCGTGTGCAATATGGGATCGAATGGAAGTTGAGGAATTGTTGTTCAAACTGACTGGCGTAAAGTTGATACCTAAATCAAACACACCACAAAAACGCACATGGGTAGGACTGACAGATGAGGAAAGCGTTGAAATTCAAAAAATCAGCATTTGTTACGAACAAGCGGTTGAATTAACCGAAGCCAAACTCAAGGAGAAGAACGCATGACAGTGGATGTTTTAAACAACGCTTTTTTGTTTTTTATGATTGGATTTTTTATATGGGCAATAAACAGATAAGGAGAAGAACACATGACAACAGCTAAAAAACCCGCGTCAAAGAAAACAACAAAGACAGAACCACAGTTTGCTATGCCTATGGAGGTAAAAGAATGGATAGACCAAGCATCCAGCAGAATGGCACACATGACATCAGAAATCGCGCGCCTCAAAGAAGAGAACAAACAACTCAAACGTACCCACAAGCTAATGGAGCAAAGAGTAATGGGGATGAGCAGTGAATAGCCTAGACAAGTTCACACAGCTACAAAGCCTGATGATGGGCTACGACAGATGTGGCTTGTATTGGAATAAACGCCTAAAAAGATGGGCGCTCATAACAGACGATGAGGAGCACACAGCTACTCTCATCGACACAGACCTAGACAGGCTTATAAACTTATTGTTAAACTCAGACCTGTAATGCGCTGAAAGCATGCGCGAAAGGACTGAAACATGACCGAAGAGAAAAGAAAAGTTGGCCGCCCAATGGGTAAGCTACATCAGGACGATATACGCAAAAAGATACAAGTAAGTCTTTTAATAAAAAAGCTTGAGGAACATGCACTTAGTGCTGACGATCAGGCAGAGATATCTAATAGCAAGATGAGAGCTATACAGATACTGCTAGGTAAGGCATTACCTGACCTAAGTAGCGTACAAATAAGTGGTGACGACAACCAACCATTGGTGATTGAGAACAACGTCAATGTATTTGGTGAGTTGCTCAAGAGCATCAGACTGCAACGACAGGCAGAGTGATCATGATTCATCACACACCTGAAGGCCACCACATCAAGTTAGGGCTGAACTTCAGCCGAGCCAAGGGCGGCTTACGCCTGCTGTGGGCTTGGTATGACTTTGCCACCCATACGGCCACAACTTACCGCTTGCGCATCCGCTTACACATGGCGCCTCGCATCATGTGGGAGGTTAAAAAGTTCAATGTGATCGATAGCTACCTGATGGCTCATGATCTTGAGCTTGTGCACAAAGAGGTTCTGGAAGACCTTAATGCCATGGAGTGCACCGTAAAGCGCACTAATGAGCCATACGCCCTAATTAAGCCGACATGAGCGCCTTAGACGAGATCCTCTCCGACCCCGCGGTCATTGAGGAGTTTGCTCTTAGGACGCCTATCGAGCAGACTGTCATCAACTGGCAGTTGAAGTGGCTGAGCACACAGGCACACAAGCATCAGATAGAGCCTAACGGTGATTGGTGGAGCATATGGCTAATGCTGGCTGGCCGTGGTGCTGGTAAGACTAGAGCGGCGGCAGAGACGCTAGCATGGTGGGCATGGGAGCAACCTAATACCAGATGGCTTGTATCAGCGCCTACTAGCGGAGACGTGAAGGGCACCTGCTTCGAGGGTGACTCTGGACTGCTCAACGTCATACCAAAGGAACTGGTAGCCGACTACAACAAAGCACTGCACGAGATCAGGCTTATCAATGGATCGTTTATCAAAGGCATACCAGCGTCGGAGCCAGAGCGCTTCCGCGGTCCGCAGTTCCACGGTGGATGGCTAGACGAGCTTGCGGCTTGGGACTACCTGCAAGAGTCGTGGGACATGATCCAGTTCGGTATACGTCTGGGCAACCGTACTAAGCTCATATGCTCGACCACGCCTAAGCCAAAGGACGTGGTGCTCGACCTGATAGGACGTGAGGGTGACGACGTGACTATCACGCGCGCCAGCACGTACAGCAACATCAAGAACCTAGCTCCATCGTTCCAGAAGCAGATCTTGCAGTACGAGGGCACCAACCTAGGCCGTCAGGAGATCCATGCGGAGATCATCGACCCTGAAGAGGGTGGCATAGTCAAGCGTGATTGGTTCCGCCTGTGGCCAGATGGCAAGCCCTTCCCCAAGCTGGAGTACATCATCCAGTCCTATGACTGCGCGACCAGCGACAAGACCATCAACGACCCTACAGGATGCATCACACTGGGTGCATTCAAGCCATTGGATGGTGGCATGTGCGTGCTGGTGCTGGACTGCTGGCAGGAGCACCTACAGTATCCTGACCTACGCCCCAAAGTGATCGAGGAGTTCGAGGTGTTCTATGGCGATGGACGTGAGAAGAAACGCGTTGACCTATTGCTGGTGGAAGATAAGAGCGCTGGCATAAGTCTTATACAAGACTTGCAACGTGCGCACCTACCCGTGATGCCCTATAACCCCGGTCGCGCTGACAAGACGCAAAGGCTCAGCATCGTGGCCAACATCATTAAAGCTGGCCGTGTTTGGGTGCCAGAGCACAGCCAACGCAAAGGCTACGTGAGGGACTGGGCTGAAGGCATGGTGAGCCAGATCTGCTCCTTCCCTGAGACAGTACACGACGAGTTTGTAGACTGCATCAGTCAGGGCTTACGGTACATGAGGGATGCTGGATGGATCAGCATTGATGTGGCACCGCGTGATGACTACGACGATGATGACATCTTCGACGCTGAGGAGTACAACAAGCGTAAGAAGGGCAACCCATATGCTGAGTAGGGGTGAACCCAGTTCGCGGCACAACAATTAGGGATGAACCCAGTTCACCCCTAGACTTGACATAGTTGCAAAGGCATAATCGATGCATCCCACAATGAAGGAATAGCCGTGGCTGACAACCAATCCGTTCCCATGCCCCCACACATCAAAGCAGAGCTAGCAAGGCTACGTGCTCTTATGGTGCCTGATGCTGAAGCCTACCGCCGACGTGAGATCGGATCTAAGCGTATGGAGGAGGAGGCTAAGAAGATACAGCCTCTGCGCCCATTGAGTGCGGCAGATACTGGCGACCAGTATCCATTGGCGGCAGAGGGCGGATCGATCAGGCGCTTTGATGTAGGTGGCTCCAACAGCATCAGCTTGGATGACTTAAATGAGGCGCTTAGAGATCGAGCACCTACTATTCCTGAGCAGTTCAACAGATACATAGCGCCGCATATCCAACGAGGCTTAGACGCCATGTTGCCGTTCCGCCAGTTGGCGCAGAAGACATTCGAGCGAAACGTGTACAACCCTTTGAATGAGTCTGTAATCAATAACATAAGCTCGGCGATTAAAACATCAGGTACAAATGCAAACGATGTCAACGATGCCAAAATTCACATAGCTAATGCGGCCAGAAAAGCGATTGGCATGGAGCCACGGCCTGTTGAGTTTGATGCGCAGAAAGCACTGGGCAATATTAACGAAGGTGAGTTTGACAGGCAGTACGTTGACATGGACAAACGCCACGCACAACGTCTTGAAGAGTTAAAGAAACTAATAGCACAGCGCAAAGCCAACGGCGGTCAAGTAGACATGGACAGGATGCGCCTTGAGCTGATGAACAGGAAGTCCAAAGGCGGTGTAGCTCACCTTGCTATCGGAGGCCAAGGCCCACGCAATTGGGTGAGCGGATCCGTTGAGCAAGTCTTGCATCCATTGAAGCAAAGAACAGCGGTGGGAAGCGACCCTGCTGAGACTTTGGCAGAGATGAACCAAAAGTGGACACCAGAAGCAATCGAGCAAGTAGCACAGACACAGCCCAATGTCCGCGAGATGATTCCTCGCCAAAAGACAGAGCTAGAGCACAAGGTTCACCTGAACAAATGGATTCAGAGCAACTTAGGCAACTACATCAAAAAGCAGATGGCCACACAAAACGATCCAATCCGCAACCTAGCGGAGCAAGGCATCGTCCACATTCCTAGCGAACAAGTTGGAATAAACAGATACAAAGCTGGCGAACATCGGACTACTCATGGTGGTGAGAGCTTTGGCAAGTCAGAAGAGGCAAAGGCTTGGGAAGATGCCGCAGACGTAGCGATTACTCCTACATCGATAGAGAAGTTACACAAGCGATTCCAAGAACCTTGGATGGAGAAGGCTGACCCAAGCACTAAGTTGTTACATGCAAGCAGTAACATGCAAGCCAGTAGTTTGGGCTTTGATCACTTGGTGGATGTATTAAAAGAAGACTTAGCCAGTGGGCGTATTCGTCCTGAGCAGTTGAATAAGGTCAGCATTGAGCAGGCTGTACGTCGTGCACATGAGTACGATCAAGAGAAGAAGAAGGCTATGGCTGAGACGGCTCTCAAGGCTACCGAAGGCATGGCAGTCCACAAAGAGTATCCAGAAGGTTACAAGTGGATTGAGTTGGCCAAGCCAAAGATTGATGTCAACAAACCATTGCCAGAAGGATTTAGATGGGTTGAGCCAAAAAGTGGTTATGAGCGCTTAGAAGGCCCAAGCATTCTTGATCCTCAAAGAACCCGTAGATACCTTGGTGAAACAAAAGAAGAAGCCCTCAAGGTGGCGCATGAAAAATCAACGATTGGTGCTGAAGATGAAAAAGCTCTTGAGGAAGCCCTCAAGTACGAAGGCAACACCATGGGTCATTGCGTTGGTGGATATTGCCCTGACGTGCTGGAAGGCCGTACACGCATCTTCAGCTTGCGTGATGCCAATAATGAACCACACGTAACGATTGAGGTTAGACCTAACCAAGCGCGAAGCAAGTACGAAACTGATTGGTTCACAAGTCAACCTGAAGAATTGCAAGATGCAATTACAAAGCAAGCGCTTGCTGAGCACGAGGCGACAAAACAAAAGCGTACCCCAGAAGAGGATAGATTTACTTGGGGGCAGGCACTAAGCAACGCCATCAAGTCCCATATGGGTGAGGTGCCACAACAGATTGTTCAGATCAAAGGCAAGGGCAATAAGAAGCCCAAGAAGGATTACATTCCATTTGTTCAAGACTTTGTAAAGAGTGGTAATTGGTCTGACGTTGGTGACATACATAACGCTGAATTGCACAAGTGGGGCAAAAGATATTTGAACAAAGAAGATATAGAAGCTTTAACACCTGAAGAAGAAAGCGCATTCGCTAGTAGGAATCTAAACAAAGCGAATGGCGGGATAATACGTAAAGCCGAAGGAGGCGCTGTGAACCCATTTGACTATGAGAACCCTGAGCATGTAAGTACAGTTGCTGGGCATGTATCCAAGCACAAAGACTTTAAAGATCTGCCTGAAGCCCATACACGCTTAGGCGAAGTGCTTTCCTCTGGTAGCTACAAGCACATGGAAGACCCACGCGTACAGATGGGGCTACGTAAGGCTGGCCACAACTCTTACTACACACAAGAGAAGACTGGCAAGAAGCTCAACAAGATGGTGATCAACAAAGCCGTCGGCGGTGCTGTGCCATCAATGAATCAAATGCGTGCAGAGCTAATAGGCAAGAAGCCTGTAAGCCTGTCTGACTTATCTACCATCGGTGCTAACGAAGCGCCTAGCATGAACGTCAAGGCTTATGTCCCACCATCTGGCGGTGAACTACCTGTAGGTGGTGTGAGCATGGGTGACCAGCCATTGCCTATCGGCGGCATTGATATGAGCCAACAACAAGGCGGCCAACAGTTAATGCCTGCTGGCATGGCTCCACCACAAGGAGCGCCACAAGGCCAGCCCCCACAAGCTGGTGGTATGCCCTCCCCTTTGGGCGCAGGAGCACCATCTCCACAGCCACCAAGCAACATCTTGCAGATGACTAAGCAAGGGCAAGCATTGAACGCTATGAGCCCACCACAGGCGCCTCCACGCATGGCTGTGGGCGGATCTGTACCTGCACCATACAAGATTGGTGGAAGTGACAACATGGCTCCAGTAGACAATGGATGGAAGCCAGACAACGGTGTTACTACATTTAATATCGATAACGTACAGCAAATTGCTAAGGGTGGTTCTATTGAGAAGATGAAGCAAGAGATGAAGTCCAAGGGCACGCCATGTATGACGCATGACCATGGATATGCTGATGGAGGGCGTGCAGGAAAAAAGTCTTCTAAGGAACCAAAGAGCACGGTTAAGGCGTACAAATTGTTCCGCGTACACAAGAAGCATCCCGGCAAGTTGTTCCCTCTTTTTGTCAACGCCAACGATCCCGTAGAGATGAACAAATGGGTGGACGCTCAAGAGGGTGAGATGGCTGGTAGCAAGGTGAAGAGCAAGATTGGCCCGCTGGCGTATCGACCCGGTTGGCACGCTGGTGATCTACCCGTCGCTACCCACATCGGTGAGAAGTCTGACCCTGAACTAACAGCACCAGACGTCCGTCCCCACAACCACGTATGGGCTGAGGTCGAGATGCCTAACGATGTCGATTGGCAAACAGAAGCCAATGAGCGTGGCATGAACCCCAAGGGCAAGCTGATCGCACGCGAAGCACACATCACTGACCAGATCCCCAAGGGCGGTCACTACAGATACAAGACCAATTCCAACATGACAGGCAACTGGCTGATTGGTGGAGCGATGAAGGTCAACCGTATATTGCATGACAAGGAAGTCAAAGCAATCAACAAGGCGGCAAAGGCAAAAGATCTGCCACGTATGCAGAAACAAAACTTGGCTGACTATGGATTTAAAGAAGGCGGATCGGCAAGCCCTACGCAGAAGAGCCCAGACAAGTTCAGACCTAAAGTCACAAAGGCATCGGAGGCGTTGGGTAAGCATGAGGGAAAGCATTTGAAGGTTACACAGTCTGATCGCACAAAGGTGGGTGGCGGGTTCCTCGGAGGCCCGGGGTTTTCTGGTCTGCAACACCTTTACCCTTCACACAAAGACGTCGCGTGGGGCGTGAACTCATCAGGCGCCGCCTCCAAGATCGCTAACGCCAATGCCGCTCACCCAGAGGGTGATGTGTTGTGGTCTACATTGCTCGGCGCTCCTAACCAACACACATCAAACCAAATGGTGTTTGATATGCTGATGAAGCAGTTCAAGAGTGGTATTAAGTCTGGCAAGATGACGCCTGAATTGCGTGATCGCATCAATGCTCAATTGGCCATGGCGGCAGACAGCGAAGGCAAGCCAATCTTTTCTAACGCAGACATTGCAAGCAAGAACTTCTTTAAAAACCTCAATACTTTCGATCAACGTCGCGTTATGGCTGACTTAATGGGCGGTAAAGCTGTGGGTGGTAAGAAGGGGCAAATCTTGAACTACGACAAGACAGTGGCCGACACAACAGAGCCTGAGTTGCTTGGTGCACCTACACACGCAATTGGCCCTCGCCTATTTCAGTTGAGTGGACAGCGTTCTGTACAACCAGATCTAAACCCAGCATTCCCTCACATGTTGCATGGAGAAGACTTAGGTCAGATGTTCCATCCAGTTCCACGTCAGATCATGTTGCCTGAGTTTCATGGCAAGATCAAACAAGCAAAAGGACGTGATGTTGGCTTTATGGACTTAACACGCAATACACCGTCACAGCATTTGTCTGAAGAATTTCTCACACACTTGCAAAGACATGGATATAAAAAAGGCGGCAAAGTGAACCTATCCACAAATATGGATACCATTAACTTAGAATTAAGCCGCAGAACAAAGAAAGCTAAATGATGGATGAACTAGACCCACAGATCACAGAGAACGAAGACGGCAGTGCCGCAGTAGATCTACCTGAGATTGAAACGGAAGAACAGCCTGACGGTAGCGCCATAGTTACTATGGAGGAGGATGGCCCAGAGGCCAATCCAGACTTCTACGCCAACATGGCTGAAGACTACGACGACTTCAAGTTGATGACGTTGGCTAGTCGGTACGTTGATTTGCTGAAGAAGGACAAAGATGCGCGTGAGCAAAGAGACAAGCAGTATGAAGAGGGTATTCGGCGCACTGGTATGGGGAATGACGCGCCCGGCGGTGCCACCTTCATGGGCGCTAGCAAAGTGGTACACCCTTCTATGGCTGAAGGATGTGTGGACTTCGCGGCACGCGCTATTAAAGAGATGTTTCCGCCTGACGGCCCCGTCCGAACCAAAATCCTAGGCAAGATGGATGAGATCAAGTCCGAGCGCGCAGAGCGTAAGCGTGACTATCTCAACTGGCAAATCACCGAACAGATCGAAGAATTCCGTGACGAACAAGAACAATTACTTACACAATTACCGCTAGGTGGCTCACAGTACTTTAAGTTATGGTTTGATGAGCAGAAAAAGCGCCCATGCGTAGAGTTTTTGCCTATCGATCGTGTGATTCTGCCCTTCGCGGCCAGTAACTTTTACACCGCAGAACGTGCGGCGGAAGTGCATGAGATTACGCACTGGGAATTCAATCGACGTATAGCTAGTGGCATGTATCGTGATATCGATATGGTGCAAGCCACCATGTCACCTGAGCTTACAAGACCACAGAAAGCCAACGACAAGATTGAAGGCAAGAAGTGGGAAGACAACGAAGATGGACTGCGCAAGGTCTATCACGTCTACACCTTCTTGGAGTTGGACGACGACAAGTACACCAAGGGTGAGATGGCGCCTTACATCTTGATGATCGATGAACTTGATAACGAAGTCATTGGTTTGTACCGTAACTGGGAAGAGCAAGACGAAACCATGACCAAGTTAGATTGGATTGTGGAGTTCAAGTTTATTCCTTGGAGGGGCGCATATGCGATTGGGTTACCTCATCTTATCGGTGGCTTGTCTGCCGCTCTTACTGGTTCTTTGCGTGCCCTTTTGGATAGTGCTCACATTAACAACGCCGCGACGATGCTCAAGCTCAAGGGAGCGAAGATGTCGGGGCAGAGTCAGTCGGTGGATGTGACGCAGATTGTGGAGATAGAGGGCGCGCCGGGCGTCACAGACATCCGCCAGATCGCTATGCCTATGCCCTTTAACCCACCCAGCGCGGTTCTATTCCAGCTCCTAGGCTGGCTTGACAACGCGGCCAAGGGGGTAGTGACCACCAGTGAAGAAAAGATCGCTGACGTCAACGCTAACGCGCCTGTAGGCACCACACAGGCTTTGATTGAGCAAGGCGCCGCGGTGTTTAGTGCTATTCATGCACGATTACACGAAAGCCAAGCACGCGTATTGAAAATCTTATGCCGCCTAAACCGTTGGCACTTTGATGAGATGCGCAAGTCTGACGTGGTGGCAGATCTAGAGATCAACCGCCAAGACTTCTCAAAGAACACAGACGTGGTGCCAGTCTCTGACCCACACATCTTCTCTGAGACTCAGCGTATGGCTCAGATGCAGGCTGTGATTCAGTTGGCTGAGAAGCATCCTGACCAGTTCAACATGAGCGCTGTGTTGTCTCGTTCACTCAAGCAGATGAAGGTGCCTAACATCAATGAGTTGATGAAGGATGTGCCTGCGCCTGAACAGCGGACTTCTGCTGACGAAAACGCGGCTATGCTGATTGGACAGCCAGCCTACGCGTACATGCAACAGGATCACATCGCTCACATACAGGATCACTTGCAGTTTGGCTTAAACCCATTCTTGGGACAGTCGCCATTTGCGGATCCACAGTACCTAAACCACTTGATCGAGCATTTGAAGCAACACATGACTTTGTGGTACTTGAACCGCTCTAACGGCTATGTGGCTCAAGCTAATAAGGGCAAGCCTGTGGATAACTACGATGATCCAAAGATGACCGCGGTAATCGACCAGTTGTACACAACGGTTGGCGCCCACATCACGTTGGATGTTAAAGAAGTGTTCCAGCAGTTCATACCTGCCTTCCAGCAGTTGATACAGCAAGCACAACAGCGCGCACAGTCTGCCAAGCAGAACCTGCCACCAGATGCACAGGTCGTTCACGACACAAGCATGGCAGAGACGCAACGCAAGACACAGGCAGATCAACAGCGTGCTCAAGAAGCACAATTGAAAATATCTGCTCAATCTGCTGAGCACGACAAAGAGATAGCCGCCAAAATTGCAATAGAAAACGCTAAGATCACTGGTCAAGTGATTCAACAAAACACAGCCCAGCAAAACGCCTTGCAGATGCATGGCGCAGAGCAAGCTAACGACATGCAGAAGCACGCACTGGAGCAGGAAACAGCCATGCAACAAGCGGCTATGCAACAACCGACGGAAACGTCACAACCTCAAGGAGCCGAAAATGGCAATATCTGATGCAGAACAAAAAGGCCCAATGGTGCGTTATCACGCACGCTTGGCTCAAGGCGTAAAGCTGGACGGCACAAGCTTGGAGCCAAAGGGCGGAAGCCAAAAAGACAAGAAGCCACAAGGCGGTTTGTCGCAAGCTAAAAAGAAATGATTGACCCCGTTATTCACGTATTGAAGCTACGCCAAGGAGAGATTGCCTCATCTCTTGCTGTTGGCAACGCAATTACGTGGGAAGCGTATCAACGAATGGTTGGTGAGTATCAGGGACTGCAATTTGTGCTTGATACCATTAACCGAATGTTAGACGAAGACAGAAATCAAGAATAAGTCCCCCTAAAGGACGAGGCCGCGTTGAAAAACGCATAAATGACGCATCTGCAATTATGGTGCATTTTAGGAGTTAGTATGAGTGAGAAAGAAAAGATCCCAACGATCGAGGGAAGCGCGCAAGCGTCTGATCCTCAAGAGCTGGAGTGGGCATTCCCGCAAGTGAATGCAGGTCAGACACCTCTTGGAGGGCGCGTAATTGTTCAGTTACGCCGCATCAAAAAGAAGGCTGGAATGATCATCATCGTCGATGAAACCAAAGAAAACGAAAAGTGGAACAACATGATCGGTAAGGTCGTGGCACTTGGGCCTTTGGCATACAAAAACCGCGACACCATGGAGTCTTGGCCAGAGGGAACTTGGGCACAAGTAGGTGATTTCGTGCG
>Ga0209084_1001048_pt1 | contig 24244 bp, 18 predicted proteins | sample C_130820_MF_Meta_FD_187309 | JGI IMG/M metagenome (GOLD analysis project Ga0209084, IMG submission 187309) | Freshwater microbial communities from Lake Croche, Canada to study carbon cycling - C_130820_MF_MetaG (SPAdes) (version 2) | ecosystem: Environmental > Aquatic > Freshwater > Lake...
TTTTCAACTCTTTGCATGCATTTCTTTATTTATTGCGCAGTTTTCACAAATCTTTAGATAAAATTAAATTATTCAATGGTGCGGAATATGCGGAAATGAAACGTGAGTCACGACGTTCAGTAGTTAAAGGAAGTCAATATTTAGATTTTAACGGTAATCCGGTTCCGACTGGTGTAATTGACGCTTTTGCTGATTCAAAATTATTTACTGCTGTAGAATTGGAAGGTATTAAATTGAATAGAACGACTGATTATCAGGACATGATGGTGAAGCAAGGTTTTCAGCAAAATCATGCATTGGGAATTCAAGGCGGAAATGAAAAGACTCAATTTTCTATCAATGCTGGTTATTTTCAAGATAAAGGAATTATTGAAGGCTTAGATTTTTCTCGTTATTCACTGCGTGTAAATGTGGATCACCAAGTGAATAAGAACCTGAAAATTGGCGCTTCATCTTATTTCATGTACTCAAATACCAATGGGGCTAACTTAAATCCGTATGGATATTTACCATCTCAAAACCCTTTAGCGAGAGCTTATGACGATAGTGGTAATTTAATTTTTCAACAAACAGACGATGCTTTATTAACTAATCCATTGAATGAAATTATTCCAGGCGCCAAGATTGATGAGACAAAAAAATACCGTATTTTTAATAGCTTATATGCTGAATATCAAATTGCAGATGGCTTGAAATATCGTGTGAATTTTGGACCAGATTTCACTATTTCTCGCAATGGACGTTTTAATGGGGCATTAACCAATGATATCAAAGGAGGAAATCCTACAGCATCTACGGATAATCGTTTCGGATTTAACTATACATTAGAAAATATTTTAACGTACAATAAGCAATTCAAGAATCATAATTTGGGCGTCACTTTATTGCAATCTATGCAGAGAGATAACTATGAACAATATACTCAAAGTGTGTTAGGTGTTCCAGTTGAAACTCAACAATTTTACAATTTAGCAAATGCATCATCTATTCAAGGTGTTGGATCCAACTTAATTCAATGGACAATTGCTTCTTATATGGCACGTTTGAATTATGATTATAAGGGTAAATACTTATTGACAGCCACCATGCGTCGTGATGGTTCATCTCGTTTTGGTGAAAACTCTAAATGGGGTAATTTTCCTGGTGTGGCTTTAGGTTGGAATTTACACCAAGAGAATTTCATGAAGGATTTATCTTGGTTAGATGAATTGAAGTTAAGGGCATCTTTTGCACAAGTGGGTAACCAAGGTCTTTCACCATATCAAACTCAAGGTTTGGAAGGTAGAACAGCCTATGCTTGGAATACCAATGCTGCTTATGGATATCGTCCAAATACTATTGGAAATGCTGATTTGAAGTGGGAAACTTCTACTTCTAAAAATATCGGTGCTGATTTCTCTATTTTAAGAGGTAGAGTTGCAGGTTCGATTGAATATTATCAAACTAATACAACAGATTTATTATTATCTGATCAATTACCTACTTCAACTGGATTTGCTGCTGTAACTCGTAACGTTGGAGAAACGCAAAATAAAGGTATAGAAATTTCATTATCTACAGTAAACATAGATTCTGAAAGTGGATTTAAATGGTCTACTGATTTTACTTATTATAAAAATACAGAAGCTATTTTATCTCTTTATAATGGAGCAAAAGATGACGTTGGTAACCGTTGGTTCATCGGTCAACCTTTGAATTCTTACTTTGATTATAAATATGCTGGAATTTGGCAAGAAAAAGAATCTGATAAAGCAAAAGCTATGGGTTTCCAAGTTGGTCAAATTAAAATAGTTGACTCAAATGGGGATAATAAAATTACCGCTGATGATCGTGTATTATTAGGCTCTGATGTTCCTTCATGGACAGGCGGTATAACCAATCGTTTCTCTTTTAAGGGATTTGATTTGTCTTTCTTTATTTTTACTCGTCAAGGTCAACAAATTGTGTCTAATTTTCATTATAACTCCAATGCGTTAGCTGGAAGATATAATCAAATTAAATTAGATTATTGGACTCCGAATAATCCCAATGCATATTACCCCCGACCAAATAAAGATCAAGAATTTCCAGCATATAGAGACGCTATCAGGTATTTCGATGGTTCATTTATCAAAGTACGTAACATCAATATAGGTTATTCATTCCCTGCTAAAACAGCTGCTAAATTGGGTTTGTCATCTTTACGTGTTTATGCTAGTATTCAACAACCATTCATTTTCTCTGACTATCGTTCTAAGCAAAATGGTGTTGACCCTGAAACATCTAATGGTAATGTTAACAACGATGTTACTCCTGCAACAAGTGTTAGCACTTTTGGTTTAAATATTAAATTTTAATCCCTAGAATAATGAAAAGTTTATATATCAAAAATTCATTTAAAATATTAGGCCTAGCATCAGCTATTATGTTGGGTACTGCTTCCTGTAGCGATTTGCTAAAAGAAACAGTAATTTCTAATATTAGTAGTGATTATATCGCTACAACTCCCGGCTTTGTTGCAGCAACTAATGCAGCCTATACTCCTTTAAGGTCGTTTTATGCTACTGAAAGAGGTTTGACAATGTCAGAATATGGCACAGATATTTACAGTGCTGGTGCTGATGGTTCTTATAAAGGATTTCATCAATATGATACACAATTAATTTCATCTGTTGATATTTTATTTCAGTTATGGGATGAAACCTATAAAGGAATCAATACGATAAATGCCGTAATTGAACGTGCACCAAGTGTAACTGGAATTTCGGAAGCTATTAAGGCACAGCGAGTTGGAGAGATGAAATATTTACGTGCTCACTACTATTTTATCTTGGTACAACAGTTCGGTCCGTTGGATTTACGCTTAAAAGAAACGTTAGGGCCAACCAAATTGGCTATTCGTACTCCTGAAAAGGACGTTTATGCTCAAATAGTAAAAGATTTAGTTGAAGCTATTCCTGCCTTAGAAAATAAAAAGGCATCTTCGGATTATGGACGTGCAACAAGGGCCGCAGCTGAAAATTTATTAGCAAAAGTTTACTTAACTCGAGCATCTTCAAAGTTTGCAGAATCTACTGATTATTCAAATGCAGCTACCTTGTGTAATAATGTAATTAATAATTATGGTTTTAAATTATTACCTGATTTCGCATCTGTATTTGATCAAGGAAACCAAAGGATTTATAGATAATCAAGGGAATAAATTGCATTTATATTTTGGTATGCAATATGACGTTCAACCTGGTATGCAACGTGATGTAAACAATGGTCGTCCGTTTAAGCGTTTAAAACCTACTTCCTATTTACTAAACACAGTTTTTGCTGACCGAGTAAATGATACTCGATATAAAAAGTCATTTAAAGATACTTGGTTATCAAATAAACCTGGTACTTACAATACTACATTTGATGGCTCAAAAAATTCGGTAACCTATAAAGCTGGTGATACAACTATTTACATTCCAGGTTACGAAATGCCTTTAGCAGAAAGAGCTGCAAAGAAATATCAAGTATTAGTTCCGAGTTTATATAATTATGCTTTATTTCCAACTCTTCAAAAATTCTTTGACCCACTTCGTCCGGATATGACCTATGAAAATGGATCCCGTGATTATTTTGTACATCGTTTAGCAGATACTTATTTAATGTTAGCTGAGGCTCAGGTAAAATTGGGTAAACAAGCGGAAGCTGTAGCAGCTATTAATATGGTACGTGTTCGAGCTGCCGCTAAAGGAAAAGAAGAAAACATGAAAGTTACGGAGGTAGATATGAACTTAATTATGGAAGAACGTGCTCGTGAATTAGCTGGTGAGCAAACACGTTGGATGGATCTTAAGCGCTGGGGTAATTTAATTGAGAGAGTTAAATTATATAATTCAGATGCTTCTACCTATATTGAGCAAAAACATTACGTACGTCCAATTCCACAAAAACAAGTAGATTTATCTGAGAATCGTGGTTTTGAACAAAACACAGGATACTAATATTCAATTGATTTTTGTAATTTGTAAAATTCCGAGGATAATTTCTTCGGAATTTTACTTTAAACCAATTTTTATGAAAAAGATCGTATTACTATTATTTGTCTTGATTCGTTTTGCTACTTTGGCTCAAAATCAAAAAGTTAATTTTGTGAAAGTAGATGGTGAAAAGAAGATAGATGTTTTGGTAGGTGGTAAATATTTTACTTCATACTTTGCCCCAGGTGAATCGGTACTAAAAAAAGCCTCACTTTTTCCAATTAATTCAGCTCAAGGAACAACGATTACTAGAGGGTATCCTATTAGTCCTCGTGCAGGAGAAAGAGTGGATCACCCACATCATGTAGGAATGTGGTTAAATTACGAAGATGTGAATGGATTCGATTATTGGAATAATTCGACTAATATTGTTTCTTCCCTTCAAAATCATAAAATGGGTACCATCGTTCATGATAAAGTCCTTTCAATGAAAGGCGGTAATAAAGCAGGAGAGTTAATCGTTAGCGCTATTTGGATTGACAATGATGGTAAGGGAGCTAAAGTACTTAATGAAAAAACTACTTATGTTTTTTCAGGTACAAAAGATTTACGTACGATAGATAGAATGACAACTTTAACAGCTGTTGCAGATAATGTACTTTTTAAAGATGTTAAAGATGGAATGTTTGCTATTCGTGTAGCTCGTCAACTAGAAATACCTTCCAATAAACCAGATGTTTTTACAGATGCACATGGTATTGAAACGAAAGTGCCTGTAATGGATAATACGGGTGTTAGTGGAAATTACATAAGTAGTGAAGGAATAAAAGGAGAAGCTGTTTGGAGTACGCGTGCTAAATGGATGAATCTAACAGGCGTTATGGATAATCACCCCATCAATATTGCCATTTTGGATCACCCCTCCAATGTAAGTTATCCTAGTTATTGGCATGCTAGAGGTTATGGTTTATTTGCTGTTAATCCTTTAGGAGCGAAAGTTTTTAGTAATGGTAAGGATGAAAGAAATCTTACTCTAAAGAAAGGAGAGAGTGTTACTTTCAGGTATAGAACGATTATTTCTGACCGAAATATGAGTAAAGAAGAATTGGATAATTTTCAATCGGATTTTGCTAAGAACGTTAAATAATTCGTAATTAAAGAAATATCTTGTATTTTTGTAGGCTATCAGGGGCTCGTTTGAGCCCCTAATTATTTGCTTATATGAAATTACATTTTTTAGGTGCAGCACGTCAAGTTACGGGGAGTATGTTTTTATTAGAACTTGATGATTATAAAGTTTTAATTGATTGCGGAACTGATATGGAAAGGGATATAGATTATTCCGAACCACTTGAAAAAAAATCTTTCTTCCCTTTTGATGCCACCCTAATAAATGTCGTTGTTTTAACACACGCTCACATTGACCACTCTGGTAATATTCCAATGTTATACAGAGAAGGTTTTGAAGGCCAAGTTTTATGTACTTCTCCTACCGCTGAATTAGCTGAACTGTTGTTAATAGATTCAGCACATTTGCATTTAAGACGACTAAAGGCGGCACAAGGAGAGAGCCAGAAAAAACATAAACAAATGGATCGTCTTTTGAAAAAAGGGGATTTATATTTGGAAAAAGACGTCGATAATGCGGTTAGTAATTTCGTAACTCTAGCTTTCAATAAAAAATTTACTATTATTCCTGGTTTGGATTTAACATTCTATCCTGCAGGACATTTATTGGGAGCGGCTCATGCTTTCTTTACTATTGAAGAAAATGGTATTAAAAAATCCATATGTTTTAGTGGTGATTTGGGTCGAAAAAATTACCCTTTACACATTGATCCTCAACCAATTCCTAATTGTGATTATTTAGTTTGTGAAACAACCTACGGTAACAGAATTCATGAGGATAAGGAAGAACCCATAGATGCCTTGGCAAGGATTATCAAAGAAACTTGTATCGATATGCCTGGTCGTTTAATTATTCCTGCATTTTCTGTGGGTAGAACTCAAGCTGTTTTATACACCCTAAATAGATTAATTGAAGAACGTGATTTTCCTGCTGTTCGTGTTTTTACAGATAGTCCAATGGGTAAAAGTTCAACAAAAATTTATTCTAAATATTTAAGTTATCTTAACACAGAAGCGAGAGAATTTTACAAAGAATATGACGATTTGTTTGATTTTGAAAATTTAAAATTTTTACAAACAGATAAAGAAAGTAGGGCTATTAAGAATTATCACGAGCCGTGTATTATTATTTCCTCTTCAGGCATGATTTCAGGTGGAAGGGTAGAACAGCACATCGCTGATAATATAAGTAACTCGTATTGTACTATTTTATTGATTGGCTATTCAGCTGATGGGACTTTGGGCCGTGAATTATTAGCGGGTTCCAATTTAATTCGAGTTCGAGATAAGGAATATCGTGTAAATGCCAAAATTCGTAAAATTGATGTATTTTCTGGTCATGCTGACAAAAATGGATTATTGGATTTTGTTAAACAACAAAATCCAAAAACAATAAAAACAATCTTTTTATCTCATGGAGAAGAAGAAAGTATGTTAGAATTTAGGGGTGAATTGAATCAATTGGGATTCCAAGATGTAATTTTGCCAATAAAGAACGAAAGTTTCGAACTTTAATTTTATTTTTGCACAGTATTGATACAAAATATGAAAACATTATTAGAATTTGAAAAGCCAATTGCAGAATTAGAAGATAAACTAATTGAGATGCGAAAATTGGCTATTGAGAATAATGTAGATGTAACCGAAGCTGTTAAGTCCTTGACAGAAAAAATAATTGAATTGAAGCAGGAAACTTTTTCAAATTTAACCCGCTGGCAGCGTGTTCAATTGTCTAGACATCCCGATAGACCTTACACCTTTGATTACATTGAAAAAATATGTTCAGAATTCATTGAAATTCATGGTGATCGTTCGGTTGCAGATGACAAAGCAATGGTTGGAGGTTTTGGAAATATTGATGATGAATTTTCCGTCATGTTTATTGGTCAACAAAAAGGCAGAAATACCAAGCAAAGGCAATATCGTAATTTTGGCATGCCTAATCCAGAAGGATACAGAAAGGCTCTTCGCCTAATGAAAATGGCTGAGAAATTCAATAAGCCCGTTGTCTGCCTAATTGATACTCCTGGAGCTTTTCCTGGTCTAGAAGCCGAGGAGAGAGGGCAAGGGGAAGCAATTGCAAGGAATATCAGAGACATGTTTATGTTAAAAGTACCCGTTATTTGTATAATCATAGGAGAGGGGGCTTCCGGAGGTGCCTTAGGTATAGCTGTTGGAGATAAGGTTTTAATGATGGAAAATACATGGTATTCTGTGATATCGCCCGAATCATGTTCATCTATTTTATGGAGAAGTTGGAATTATAAAGAACAAGCGGCAGAGGCTTTAAAGTTAACTGCCAATGATATGTTGGGAAATGGGCTTATAGATGGAATCATTCCCGAGCCATTGGGTGGAGCTCATTTAGATATCGATGGAGCAGCTAACATCATCAAGGGTATTTTGAAAAAAGAGTTGCAACAGCTTTCAAACATAGACCCACAAAAACGTATTTCGAATCGAATTGAAAAATTTAGTAGAATGGGAGTAGTCGAATAAGTATAATGTCGAAAAAATCACTATTATTTGATTTAGGTAATGTTTTATTACCCATTGACTTAGATAAAACTTATCAGGCTTTTGCATTTTTGTCTACAAAATATAATGCAGAACAAATAAAATCTTTGACAACTGAAAAAGCTCTTTGGCAAAAATATGAATCAGGACTTCAATCAAATGAGGATTTTAGGAATTTTTTAAGAACAGAGTTAGTTTTACATTGCTCTGATCAAGAGTTTGATGAAGCATTCTCTGCTTTGTTATTGGATTTCCCAAGGGATATCTATCATTGGTTAAAAAATATAGCCCAAAAATACACTATTTATTTACTGAGTAATACGAGTGATATTCATGCTCAAATTTTTACTAAGGTACCATTAGGGGCCGATAATAATTCAATATTTGAATTATTTAAAAAAGTGTTCTTTTCCTTTGAGTTAGGTTTAGTAAAACCCGATGAAAAAATTTACCAATGTGTTTTAAATGATATAAATATTCATCCATCTGATTTAATTTTTTTTGATGACAATGAAGCCAATGTAGTTGCTGCGAGAAAATTAGGTATAGATGCAGTACACATTTTTGACCCAATTCATTCGATTCAACTAATAAATCAAAAACTGACTAGCTTATGCTAATGTTCAATCCTATATTTAATTTTATTTTTAAAGTTGCTGGCTGGAAATTACAAGGCACTATTCCTATAGAACTTGAAAAAAGTATTGTAATTGTTTGTCCACATGCGAGCTGGGTCGATTTTCCTGTTGGGCTAGGAGCTAGATCTTTACTTAGAAAAAAAATTTATTTTTGGGGGAAACAAGAATTGTTTAAGGGCGCATTTGGTTGGTTATTTCAAAAATTGGGTGGATATCCTGTTGATCGTTCAAAAAATACTAATTTGGTTTCCTCTATTGTCGATATTTATCAGTCTCAAACATCTTTTCACGCAGTTTTAGCTCCAGAAGGTACTAGAAAAGATGTACATGAATTAAAAACAGGTTTCTATTTTATTGCCATAGAAGCGCAAATACCGATTATGATGATTGGTTTCGATTATGTAAATAAACGAATTGTAGTAAACGAGCCTTACATGCCTTGTGGCGACTTTGAAATAGATAAAAAAGTTATTGCAACTTTTTTTAAGGGTATTCCTGGAGTGCAGAAATCATGGATTAACAATTACTTAGCATAGTTTTGGGCACTTTCAAAAATTAGTTTGGCTGCTTTTTTAGAAGCTCCTTCGTTTCCAACTAATTCCTTTAAAATTTTGTAATGTTCTAATTGTTCGTTTCTTTCGTCTGAATCAATAAATATATTATCTAATTTAGAAGAGATCAACATGGTATTAAATTCACCTTGAATTAGTTCAGGCACTGCCAGTTTGTCCAAAATGATATTGACTAATGAAATATATTTCACCTTAATTAATATCTTTGCCAAAGAATAAAAAAGCCAGTCTGTTTTATAGACCACAATTTGAGGAACCTCAAATAATGCTGTCTCTAAAGTGGCTGTCCCTGAGGTAACTACAGCACATCTTGCTTGATTCAGAAGGTTATAGGTATCTTCATATACCACATCAAATCCTTGATATAGATCTTCAAATTCTTTTAATCCAGCGATAATAAATCGATATTTTGAATTAAGTAAAATCAACGACCCAAAAACAGGCATAGCTGATTCGACTTCTTGCTTTCTACTTCCTGGTAATAATGCAATGTAGGGTTTATGAATTTTATTGTCTTCTATAAACGTATCGTTTTTTTTGAAATGATTTATTGCATCATTTAATGGGTTTCCTATGTAATGTGTAGAAATCCCTTCTTTTTTAAAAAGTAATTCCTCAAAAGGAAAAATAACATACAGTTCATCAATCCAAAGTTTCATTTTAGAAATTCTACTTTTATTCCATGCCCAAACTTTAGGCGCAATGTAAAATTGTGTATGAAAACCTTTTAATTTGGCTATTTTGGCGGCTTTTAAATTAAAACCACCATAATCAATAAATATGACGCTATCGGGTTTAAACTCAGCTATGTAATCACCGAATTTTTTAAAGAGATTTTTTAATCGCTGTAAATTTTGGATAACACCCAATAAACCCATGATTGCTAATTCTGAATGATGAATTAAAATTTCAGCACCCACCTCTTTCATTGCATCACCTCCCCAAGCCTTAATTTCTGCCTCAGCATCTAAACTAATAATCTCTTTGATTAAATTAGACCCATGTAAATCGCCCGATTTTTCTCCAGCTAAGATAAAATACTTCATGCTTTAATCCCCATAATATTCTACAGAATTTTTATTCGTTTCAATCAAATGAATTTTGTGAAGTGTAGCAGTTTGTGATGTATTCTTGATATTTGCTTCTAAAATTTTCCAAAATTCCATCACCAATATTTCACAACTGGCTAATTTGCCTAACATAAAATCGACGTCTAAATTTAAATTTTTATGATCGACTTTATCAATTATTTCTTTTTTGATTAAATCACCTAATTTTTTTAAATCATAGACAAAACCTGTTTCTGAATCAGGAATTCCTTTAACTGTAACGATTAATTCAAAATTGTGTCCATGCCAGTTTTTATTAGCGCAAGGACCAAAAATCTCATCGTTTTTTTCTTCTGACCAATCTGGATTGTATAAGCGATGTGCAGCACTAAAATGTTCCTTTCGGATAACATAAACCATTGTTTTCAGTTTAGATGTGATGGAATCTCTGGGAAAACATTAGCAGAGTTTCTTTAATTTCACAAATTTAGCTAAACCTATCGGTATTCTCATTAAATTTGTGCTCATAATCTTTAAAAGCGATGATAATTGTAACTGGTGCTAGCGGCTTTATTGGCAGTTGTTTGATTCAAAAATTAAACGAATTGAATTTTAACTACATAATCGCTGTTGATGATTTTTCGAACGAAGAGAAAAATAAAAATTTGATTGGAAAAAAGATTTTGGAGCGTGTGCCACGTGCTAGCTTTTTCGATTGGTTAGATACTAATTATCGGGAGGTTGAATTTTTTTTCCACATTGGTGCTAGAACAGACACAACAGAGTTTGATAAGTCTATTTTTGATGAATTGAATGTTAATTATTCGAAAACTGTTTGGGAAAAATGTGTAGCCTACCAGATACCATTAGTATATGCCTCTTCTGCTGCAACCTATGGTTTAGGAGAATTGGGTTACGATGATAATGAAGCTACCATTCCACAATTAAAGCCCTTGAATCCCTATGGTGATTCTAAAAATGATTTTGATATTTGGGCTTTAGAGCAAAAAGAGAAACCTTTCTTTTGGGCAGGTTTGAAGTTTTTTAATGTTTACGGCCCCAACGAATACCATAAAGGAAGAATGGCTTCTGTCATTATTCATGCTTTCCGACAAATCAATGAAAAGGGGAGTATAAATTTATTTCGTTCCCATCACTCAGATTATAAGGATGGTGAGCAACTTAGAGATTTTATTTATGTAAAGGATTTAATTGATGTTTGTATCTTCTTGATGGAACACCGAAAAAATTCAGGTATTTATAATTTGGGAACTGGTAAAGCAAGATCTTTCAATGATTTAGCTAATGCTACATTTAAAGCACTAGACAAAGAATCAACTATATCTTACATTGACACACCGATAGATATCAGAGATAAATACCAGTATTATACACAAGCAAATATGGCTAAATTACGTAGCATAGGATATAGCAAAGAGTTTTATTCTTTAGAAGACGGAGTTAGAGATTATGTACAAAATTATCTAGCTAAGAATTTGTTTTGGTAATTTTTTGAATCCCTTCTTCTAAAAATCCTTTACCATAGGCTAAAAGTTGAATATTGGCGGCTATAATACCTAAAAAAGCTATGATTATACTTTTTGTTTGGATTATTCCATCGATGAATATAAATAGCCAATAGATGAATAAAAGAGTACTTAAGTAAATTCCCAAATTTATATAAAGCAAATTCATTAAGATAGTATTCCAAAATATAATTAAATAGGCTAGCGGTATATAATGTACTAGTTTTAATTCTTTTGGATAAAATCTACTAATATTTATCCTAGCACGACCAAAAAAATGCAATTGTTTATAAAATTGAATAAATGAGGTGCGTCTTTTATGATAGATAAAAGCATCTGGTAATAATGCTGATTTAAAACCTAGTGAAATACATCGGATACTGAATTCAATATCTTCTCCCATACGAGTTATTTTAAAGCCATTGCTAGTTTGCCACACCTTTCGAGATATACCCATATTGAAACTTCTTGGATGAAATTGACCACCTAGATTATTCTTTTTCCCTCTAATTCCTCCAGTTGTAAAAAAACTAGTCATACTAAAACTAATGGCTTTTTGAATCCGGGTGAAACTAGGGTGATCTTTATCTGGTCCACCAAACAAATCTAAATGCTGATTTTGGATACATTCATTTACGATTTGTAAATAATTCGATTCAATTAAAGCATCAGAATCTAAAATGATAAAAAAATCACCTTTTGCTATTTTAAAAGCATCATTTCTGGCAAATCCTTGTCCTTCATTTTGTTTGACTAGATATTGAATCTCTAATTGAATTTTATATTTATCTATGATAAATTTAGAATCAAATTTTGATCCGTCTTCGACGATAACAATATCAAAATTGGAATAATCTTGTAATGTAAGACAATGAAGTAATTCATCTAATTCATCAGGGCGATTATATACAGGAATAATAACGCTAAAAAATATAGATTTCATATTAGCAGTTTAAAAAATCGCTTTCAAAGATTTTCTGTTGGCTTCTAAAATTTGATCTAAATGAATATCCTCTAAGGCCGTTGATAGAAACCAGGATTCAAATTGAGAGGGAGGTAAATATATTCCTTGTTTTAGCATGCAATGAAAATATTGTCCAAATTTTTGCGTGTCTGAGGTTTTTGCGTCCGAGAAGTTTTGAATCTTCTTTTCTGTAAAAAATAAGGTAAACATGGAACCTATTTGATTTACCTGAAAATTCAATCCTAACTCTTTCAGTTGATTTTGTATTTCAATCTTCAAATATTTTCCTTTTCTCTCTAACTCGATATAAATTTCTGGATGGTCTGTAATTAAATTTAACATGGCTAATCCAGCAGTTGTAGCCAAAGGATTGCCAGATAATGTTCCAGCTTGGTAAACAGGCCCACTAGGGGCAATCATATCCATTAATTCTCCCTTTCCACCATATGCACCAACTGGCAATCCTCCTCCAATAATTTTTCCTAAAGTGGTTATATCAGGTGTAACAGATGTAAGACCCTGATAACCTGCTGAGGATAAGCGGAATCCGGTCATTACCTCATCAAAAATCAATAATGCAGCATGCTTTTTACAAAGTAGTTGAACCGCTTCAAGAAATCCTTCATTTGGAAGAACTAAGCCCATATTTCCCACCACAGGCTCTACAATGACAGTCGCAATTTCATTCGGGTTTGATTGAAATAAATTGTTTAATGATTCAATGTCATTATATACTGCAGTTAAGGTATCATTGGCTGTAGACTTAGTCACGCCAGGACTGTCTGGTGTACCTAAAGTAGCAACTCCAGAACCAGCTGCAATCAAAAATGAATCTCCATGACCGTGATAGCAACCTTCAAATTTAATGATTTTATCTTTTTTGGTAAAAGCCCGTGCTAATCGAATAGCAGCCATTGTTGCTTCTGTGCCAGAATTTACTAAACGTACTTTTTCAATGGACGGAACCATTGAAATGATTTTTTCAGCAATTAGTATTTCATTGAATGTAGGTGCTCCAAATGAGAAACCATTAGGCAATGCTTCCCTTAACGCATTTTCTATCACTGGATGTGCATGACCGAATAGCATCGGTCCCCAAGAGCCTATTAAATCTAAATACGAGTTACCATCTACATCATGTAAAAAAGCACCTTTGGCAGATTTTATAAAAATAGGTGATCCCCCCACTGACTTAAAAGCTCTCACAGGAGAATTAACTCCTCCAGGAATTACATTTTTAGCCCTCTCGAAATATGAATTGCTTAAGTGAGTCATCTAATAATTATTTTTTCTTTTTATTATTAGCAGTTGCATTTTTCTGATTTTCTTCCATAACCTTCATTTGAGTTTGAAGATATTGAGAGAATTTCGACTTCTTGGCTCCACCACCTGCGGCTATTTTCTTTCTATTTTCGTCTAATATCAATTTAATTTTATCTTCATTTACAAATTTCCTTATGGCCAATTGTTGACCTATAGTAACTAGATTAGAAATGAAATAGTAAAAGCTCAAACCAGCAGGGAAGGAGTTCATAACGAACATAAATATAACTGGAGTAATGTATGCCATTTTTTTCATGTCAAGCGGTTGACCTGGTTGATCAGGAGTAATTTGGTTGTTGTAATAACCGTATGCCAACTGTGAAACGGTCATTAGTAAACAGAACAAACTTACATGTGAACCATAAAATGGGATTTTAAATGGTAAGTTAATGAATGAATCATAAGTTGATAAATCATTAGCCCATAAAAATGACTCTTGCCTTAGATTTATTAAATTAGGAAAGAGTAAAAATACAGCCATTAATATAGGCATTGTTGCCAAAACAGGAATACAGCCGCTTAAAGGATTAACACCTACTTCACCATATAACTTCATTGTCGCTTGTTGAACCTTAGCTGCATCATCACCAATCTTTTCTTTGATAGCGGCAATTTCAGGAGCTAAAATTCTCGTCTTAGCCATAGAAACATAGGATTTGTAAGTAAGCGGTAATAAAGCAGATTTGATAATTAAGACTAAAACGATAATTAAAATCCCATAATTTGAAAATAAACTTTCTAGAAAATCAAATAAGGGTACGTAAACATATTTGGTTAAAGGCAATAGGAAATCGTAACTCAGTTTGACATTTTTACCAAAAGAAGGTGCAATTTGTTTAACAATGTCATAGTCATTGGGTCCAAAATAAAATTTAAAATTTGCATTTCCTTGGACTAAGTTTAGTGAAGGCAAAACCATTTGTGCATCCAATGTTTTAATATTAACAGAATCCGATAAATTCGGAGTACTAGTCAAATTGGCTTTGGTGATGGAAAAACCCTGCGGAATAATTCCTGAAACAAAATATTTCTTTTTAAAAGTTATCCAATCAATATTCTTTGATAGATTTTCAGTTTCGATAGATGTGGGATTTTCACTTAAATTATCAAATTCTTCATCTTCTCGGTATAAAAAATTAATAGTTGCTTTTCTTTCCTCAGCGATATCTTTTTCACTTTGCGTAATATTTTCCTTCCAATGGATGGAGTATTCATTTCCAACTAATTTATTAGCTAATGATTTAGCCTCAATCGAATAGCTTAATTCAAATCCTTCTTTTCCCAAACGATAAATTTGTCGGATAATTTCTCCATTAGCCAAGGTAGATGAAAGGGTAATTTGATTCGATTTGACCCCTTCAGTTGAATAATTCAAATCTGACAACTTCACTTTCTTTTGCAAGGTTGGAATTTCAACTTCAAATAAATCCTTTTTTGAATCAAATAAAATCAAACCATTCTTTATTTTATTCGAGTAGTTTGAATAAGAAAAGAAATTTTTCAATTGCACAGAAGAGATCTTTCCTCCTTTATTGGAAATGACAATTTTGATATCTTTATTTTCTAAAACATAGGTAGTTTCTTGAAAATTATCAACCTTATCAGCTGCAATATCAAGATTTGACTTTTGAGAAACCGTAGCGGCTTTCTTTGAAACACTAGCTTCTACCTTATTTTTTTGATTTTGGCTAGGGGTTACTTCTTTTGATCCAAAAAAATATTGGTACCCAAGAAGCATTCCCATAATTAATACTAGTCCAGTAACTGAATTCTTATCCATATGATCTTTAAACTATTTTGAATTTTTTAAAATTGGAACTGCATGTTGGTAAGCCGCTTTTACAAATTGAACAAAAAGTGGGGCTGGGGCCTCAACGGTTGATTTATATTCTGGGTGAAATTGAACACCAATAAAAAAGGGATGTTCAGGTAATTCAATAATTTCTACCAATTCTGAATCAGGGTTAATACCAGAAAGCACCATCCCTGCTTTTTTAAAATCATTTAGAAAATTGTTATTGAATTCATATCTATGTCTATGACGTTCTTGAATTAAAGTTTTACCATAAATCTTAAAAGCCAGTGTTCCTTTTTCTATTTTACAAGGATAAGCTCCCAAACGCATTGTTCCACCTTTTTCAGAAACATTTTTTTGAGATTCCATGATATCAATAACAGGATACTTGGTTGCCGAATTCATTTCAAAAGAATGAGCATCTTCTAAACCCATGATATTTCTTGCATATTCAATCACAGCACATTGCATTCCTAAACAAATACCTAAAAACGGGATTTTATTTTCACGTGCATACTTTACGGCATTGATTTTGCCTTGCATCCCTCTTTCGCCAAATCCAGGCGCAACTAAAATTCCGTCAAGACCTGATAATAATTCTTCAATATTTTGTTCTTCAGCAGTTTCGGATGATATCCATTTTACGTTAACTTTTATTTCATTTGAGACTCCAGCATGAATAAATGCTTCCGCAATAGATTTGTAAGAATCTTTTAATTCTACATATTTTCCAATTAATCCAACAGTAATCTCAAATTTCGGATTTTTCAATCTTGTCAAAAATGTTTTCCAGTTGATTAAATTTGAATCCTTATCGTTATAAATATCTAGTTTGTACAATACTCTACTGTCTAACCTTTCTTCTTTCATTAACAAAGGTACATCATAGATTGTTTCGGCATCTCTTGCTTCTATTACATCTTGCTCTGTTACATTACAAAACAGACCTATTTTACGTTTCATTTCTTGAGGTAAAGGATGTTCTGTACGACAAACTAAAATATCTGGTTGAATACCAGATTCAGATAAAGTTTTGACTGAATGTTGAGTAGGTTTTGTTTTTAATTCACCAGCAGAGGATAAATAAGGAATTAGGGTTAAATGTATAAATAAAGTGTTTTTTTCGCCTAAGTCCCACTTTAATTGACGAGCTGCTTCAATAAATGGTAATGATTCTATATCGCCAACGCAACCTCCAATTTCGGTAATGACTATGTCGAATTTGCCAATATCACCTAATAATAAAATATTTCTTTTGATTTCATCAGTAATGTGTGGAACAACTTGAACCGTTTTTCCCAAATAATCACCTCTACGCTCTTTAGTAATTACATTATGATAAATTCTACCTGTGGTAATATTATTTGCTTGACTTGTTGGAGAATTTAAAAATCGCTCATAATGTCCCAAATCTAAATCAGTTTCTGCCCCATCATTGGTTACATAACATTCGCCATGTTCATAAGGATTCAATGTTCCAGGATCAATATTAATGTAAGGGTCGAATTTTTGAATGGTACAGGTTAAACCTCTGGCTTGGAGAAGCTTGGCTAGAGATGAGGCTATTATACCTTTACCTAATGAACTTGTTACCCCACCCGTAACAAAAATATATTTGGCTTTTTTGGTCGTCGCTTTGGCAGACATCGAAATTTTGTTATTTGATTACGGGAAACAAAGATACGAATAAAAGCCATATCGAATTAATCCTATATTTATTTTATCTTGCAATCTTATTAGATTTTCATGAATTCCCAAGCATTAAAATTATTTTCAGCCTCTGCTGGTTCCGGTAAAACATATCGGTTAACAATCGAATATATTAAACTAGCACTTCATGAATATGAACCTAAAGGTTATTTTAGACGCATTTTAGCTGTTACTTTTACGATTAAAGCCGCTGAAGAAATGAGGCATAGAATTATTTCCTCTTTAACTGGAATTGCATCAGCACCTCATTTTGAAAATTTTACTAATTCTCAAAAAAATAAAACTTTGGATTTAATCACTCAATTAAAAAATGAGCTCCAAGAAGAACAAATTATTTTGACAGAGGAAGACATAATCAATCGTGCACAAACCACACTGCAACAAATTTTACAAGATTATGGATTGTTTTCTGTTATGACCATTGATGCATTTGTTCAGCGATTGAGTTCCAGCTTTGTCGATGAGCTTGATTTACCTAATCAATTTGATGTTGTCATTGATACTAATAAACTGATTAATCAATTGATCGATAGGATTTTAAGTAGAATCAATGAAAATGGAGATGATATATTAAAAACTCTATTGCTATCTTTTGCACAAGAGGAAGTAGAGGAAGGAAGAAATTGGAATAACCTCAGAAAATCTTTGCAACAATTTTTTAAAATATGTTTCAATGAAAGTTTCTTTCATGTTGAAAAAGAATTAAATAAATTCTCTATTTATGATTTTCTTGAAATTGAAAAGAAAATTCAACAAACTATTTTTTTACAAAAAAACACGCTAAAGAAAATAGCTGATAGTTTTATTCAAATAATTGATCAATTACAACTGGCTGATTCATTGTTTACTTATGGAGAAAAAGGTCCCGTTGGCTTTTTTCGAAAATTTAGTAATAATCCAGTGATAGAGTCTAACAAATTTACTTATTTGATTTCTGCTTGTAATTCCAATAAATGGACTGGCGGGAAAGTTGATAGTGAATCAAAAAAGCAAATAGAATCTATTTCTTCGGATCTAACTCAAATTGGACAGGAATTTCTTGATTATCATTTTGAAGTTGTAAGAAACCATCAATTATTTAATTTGATTAAAAAAGATATTAAGAAAATGGCATTGTTAAACAGTGTTCAAGCTGAATTGAAGGATTTTCAAAATGAAAATTCAAGTATTTCAATTTCAGAATTTTCGAGAAAAATTTATGAAATTATATCACAAGATCCTGTACCTTTTATTTATGAAAAACTAGGTGACCGCTATTTTCATATATTAATTGATGAATTTCAAGATACTTCGATTTTGCAATGGCAAAATTTTATGCCACTAATTGAAAATTCAGTATCCATCAATAAAAAGAATCTTTTGGTTGGAGATGCAAAACAATCTATCTATAAATTCAGGAGTGGGGAGGTAGGATTAATTGCCTCTTTAGTTTCAAAAGATAGAGAATTAGTTGCCCATAAATTGTCTCAAAATGAATTAGATCAACAACGATTTGATTTTTTAACGGAACAAACAGAAACACACAATCTTAAAAGTAATTACCGTAGCGCAAAAGAAATCGTTGAATTTAATAATCAATTTTATCAGTGGATTGTTAATCAAGATTCGTTTAATAATCTTAGTCGATTGCTCAAACCTGTATATGGAAAACAATTAAAACAAATAGCTGAAATCCCTACTGAACGCTTAAATGGCTCGGTAGAATTTTTAGTGCTTGAAAAAAATGCTACTAGTGTAGCTAATAATATTTTGGAGCAAGATTGGATGTTTCAACAAGTGTTAAATTTGATTCGCTTAAATTGTGAAAAAAATAATTTTGAATACAAAGACATCGCGATACTTACTAGAAAAAATAAAGATGCCAAATACCTAGCCTTACAACTGAAAGAAATGAATATTCCGGTAATATCGGCAGATTCTTTATTAATACATTATTCTCCTATTGTCTGTTTTGTTATTTCCTGGTTAAAACTAATTAATCAACCTAATACAGAATTAGTATTTTTCGAATTATTATTTTTGTTTACAGAAATCAATCATTCAACTCTTACCATAGAAGAGATTGAATTTTTTAAAAAAGAGCACTCTTCCAATTATTTATTAAAAGCAAAAAAATACTTCAGCTCACTTGAAATAACGTTAAATGAAATAGATTTTGAAAGCAATTCCGTCGTTCAATTATCTTATGGAATTATCGATCAATTCAATTTATTTGAAACATCTGATTCTCAGGATTACATATTAAAATTCTTAGATATAGTAAATGAATTTTCACTCAATCAATCTGATACAATCTCTGAATTTTTATCCTTTTTTGAAGAAAATAAAAGTACACTTTGTATAGCTAGTCCAGACAATCAAAATTCTGTAACAATTACTAGCATACATAAATCGAAAGGTTTAGAATACCCCATCGTTATTTTACCATTTGCTTCCTGGACTCACCAAGCAACAACGGAAGAAATTTGGTTCAATTTTGAAAATGAGTTAAAGGTTGAAGAGCTTCACGCTGAAGGAAATGGATACTTAGATAAATTTTACTTCAAAGTTAAAAATAAACTATTTGATGACTCACCTAAATTAAGTCCCCAAAAATCTGCAGAATTGGATGCTATATTTTTAGATTCGATAAATATGCTTTATGTAGCTACCACAAGGCCAAAGCAAAAATTACATATTTTAGTGACACAGGTGGCAGACGACATTAAAACTGTGACAAAAACTAATTACAATAATTCCATAGGTAAAATTATTGTTGATTTTATAAATGAAAATGCAAAAGAAGTTGAATTGTTGGAAGACTATGATACTCCTTACAATTCTTTTACAAAATTGTTTCAAATGGGTAAAAATGATTCTTTTTTAAGAATTTCAGAAGAACCAATACGAAATAACATTAAATTTTTATCCCTAGATTCAAGATTAAGCGAAAAACCTAAACTCAGAATTACTTCATCTCAAAAAGAACTTTTCAATAAAGCTGCCAATAAAAGAAAAAAAGGCGAACTAGCACATTTACTATTATCAAAAATTGATTCCTTAGATGATTTTAAATCGAATTTTCAATTTGACTTTATGGAATTTGAAAATTCAATCAAATTGACATTAGCTAATCCCAAAATCAGTCAATATTTTAATCAAGGTGAATTACTTTTTTCAGAGCAAGATATTTTATGTCCCAATGGAAAAATTATCCGACCTGATCGTGTAGTAATTATCAATGATACAACTTGGGTAGTTGATTTTAAAACAGGAAATAAAAGTGATCTACACAAGATTCAAATCCTTAATTACATCTCTGTTCTGGAACAAATGGGTAATATCAATGTAAAAGGAGTATTAATTTATTTAGAAAGTCAAGAAACTATTTATGTTTAAACAAATAAATAAGCGCTTAATAATTTTACCAATCTTCTTTATTTTGAATTCTTGCCAAATTTGGCACAACTTAAAACAAAAATTAAGATTGGAACCTGAACATTCAAGTTCGTTTTACTCCAACAAAGATATAGATCGGATTGTCAATCAGGCTAATAATTTCATTGGGGTACCTTATCGCTTAGGTGGAAAGGATCAAATGGGAATGGATTGTTCAGGACTGTTGTTTCGAATTTATGCAGATGAAAATTTTACTATTCCGCGCACATCAAATGACCAATCCAATTATGGATTACCTGTATCTTTAAATGATGTCAAAAAAGGAGATTGGATCTTTTTTGCAACAGGGAAAAATAAAAATATTAATCACGCTGGAATAGTCATTGAAAGCAAAGGCGGCTTCGATGTTAATTTTATTCATTCAAGTACATCTAAAGGTGTTAGAGTCGATAATCTTTTAAACAAATTTTGGTCTAAAACTGTTGTAAAAGTTATTCGACCTTTTAAAAATTAATCAATTTAAGGTGATGATATTGTATAATACTTGTAGTATTTTTGCATTCGTTTTTTAAAATTATTATGGGAAAGAAAGTAATTATTATTGGTGCAGGAGGTGTAGGAAATGTAGTAGCTAAAAAATGTGCAATGAATCCTGATATTTTTTCAGAGATTATATTAGCATCTAGAACTGTCGCTAAATGTGATGCAATTGCAAAAGAAGCGAAACAAATTGGGCTTTCTACGGAAATTAGGACTTGTCAAGTTAATGCAGATAATGTACCTGAATTAGTAACATTATTTAACAAAGAAAAGCCATATATGGTAATTAATGTAGCTTTACCTTATCAAGATTTGACCATCATGGATGCATGTCTTGAGTCAGGAGTACATTATTTAGATACGGCTAATTATGAACCTAAAGAGCTTGCGAAATTTGAGTACTCTTGGCAATGGGCATATCAAGAACGATTTAAACAAGCAGGATTAATGGCCTTATTAGGTTGTGGATTTGATCCTGGAGTAACGGGGGTATATACGGCTTATGCAAACAATCATTATTTTGATGAAATGCATTATTTGGATATTATTGATTGTAATGCTGGAGATCATGGCAAAGCATTTGCAACCAATTTTAATCCTGAAATTAATATTAGAGAAATAACACAAAAAGGCAAATATTGGGAAAATGGAGATTGGGTTGAAATAGAGCCAATGTCCATTCATAAGCCGATTAATTATCCTAACATTGGACCCAAAGAATCCTACGTTCTTTATCATGAAGAATTAGAATCTTTAACAAAAAATTTCCCTTCCCTAAAAAGAGCTAGATTTTGGATGACCTTCGGGCAAGCCTATCTAACTCATTTAGAAGTTTTACAAAATGTGGGAATGACATCTATACAAGCCATTAAATTCAATGGGATTGATATTGTTCCTTTGGAGTTTTTAAAAGCTGTATTGCCAGAGCCTGGTAGTTTAGGTGAAAATTATTCTGGACAAACTTCTATTGGTTGTCAGATTAAGGGAGTGAAAAATGGTGAAGATGTAACTTATTATGTTTATAATAACTGTCATCATGCCGAATGTTATAAAGAAGTGCAAGCACAAGGCGTTAGTTATACCACAGGAGTACCCGCTATGATTGGTGCATCTTTAATGATTACGGGTGAATGGTTCCAAACTGGTGTATATAATGTTGAGGAGTTCAATCCTGATCCATTCATGAATTTGTTAAACATCCATGGTCTTCCTTGGAATGAAGAAATTAATGGGGAATTACCACATGAATATTAAAATGATGAATCAATATCCTGAGATTCCATCGCCTTGTTTTGTGTTGGAAGAATCTTTATTAATAAAGAACTTAGAACTTTTAAAATGGGTTCAATATGAGGCTGATGTAAAAATTATTTGTGCTTTGAAAGCTTTTTCGTTTTATCATGAATTCCCTTTGCTTCGCAAATATTTAGCCGGTGCTACAGCAAGTTCATTGCATGAGGCTCGTCTTATTGAAGAAGAGATGAAGGAAAAGGCACACGTATATACTCCAGCATTTATTGAACATGAATTTGAAGAAATGACTAATTACGCTAGTCACATTACTTTCAATTCTATGAATCAATACAATAAATTTATATCTAAGGCAATTGAAAAAAATATTTCATGTGGCATTCGTATTAATCCAGAATACTCTGAAATAGAAACAGCTATGTACAACCCTTGTGTTGCAGGAAGTAGGTTAGGGGTTAGAAGAGAAGATTTTGGTAATTTTCTTCCCGAATCAATTGAAGGACTTCATTCTCATACAATGTGTGAAAATGATTCTTTTGTTTTGGAAAGGACGCTAATACATATTGAAAACAAATTTGGCGATTTATTACCACAACTAAAATGGTTGAATTTAGGCGGAGGTCATTTGATTACTCGTGAAGGATATGATGTTAATCATTTGATAGTTATTTTAAGAAATTTCAAAGCAAAATATCCTAATTTACAAATTATTCTAGAACCAGGTTCAGCAATTGGTTGGAAAACAGGTTTTTTAAAATCTAGTGTTTTAGATATTGTTCATTCTGCTGGCATTGATGTGGCTATTTTGGATATATCTTTTGCGGCTCACATGCCTGATACCCTTGAAATGCCATACAAGCCTATGGTTCGAAATGCTGGAATGCAAGCAGAAAAGGGAAAATATAACTACCGATTCGGTGGTATGACTTGTTTGGCAGGTGATTATTATGGTGATTATTCTTTTGATAGTCCATTACAAATAGGTGATGAAATTATATTCGAAGATATGATTCATTACACTATGGTAAAGACGACCACATTCAATGGAGTAAATTTACCATCTATTGGTAAAATAGATGGTGGGAATCAATTTCAAATGTTAAAGCAATTTGGTTATGAAACCTTTAAGGCTCGACTTTAATAAAAAAAGCACCTAAATAGGTGCTTTTTTGTGGAGAAGATGGGTCTCGAACCCACGACCTCTTGCATGCCATGCAAGCGCTCTAGCCAACTGAGCTACATCCCCATATGATTAAAAATTGACCCTGACACCAATACCTCCTTGTAAATGAAAAAAAAATGGATTAGGAGCTATTTCCTCATAAAAACCTAGTTCGCCAAAGAAGGAAAGATTGGGCGCATCAATTGGGAAAAATTCAATCCCTCCAATAGCGGCACCGCCAAATGCTTTTTGATTGGATTCCGCAATTTTACTATTTTTTGGGTAGAAATCTCTTGATGTGTATTGCGGACCAAAACCATAATAGGTTTGAACGTTGGGATTAATAATAGTTGGATGATGCCACATGTATAATGCGTTAATAGAATATCCTATATTTTGAAAATTACCATCTTTATAATTACGATCTGTACCCCAAATTCCACCATAAGTACCAATATTCATTTCAATAGCATTTATTCCATTTGGTAAATATTTACGAACCATGAAACCACCAGGTTCCCCGATTCTGAAACCTGAACCCCAATCTTTTAATTGTGCAAAAGAGCTAAGGCTAAAACATAAAAATAAAAATGTAAAGAGAAACTTTTTATTCATAATTTTAAGCGTAAAATTCAATTATTTTATCAAGTAAAATTTGATTTTCACTTGGTAATCCGATAGTTATTCTGATAGAATCTTCACACAAATCGACTTTTGATCTATTTCTTGTTATAACCTTTTTATTAATCAAAT
>Ga0209084_1001049_pt1 | contig 24196 bp, 47 predicted proteins | sample C_130820_MF_Meta_FD_187309 | JGI IMG/M metagenome (GOLD analysis project Ga0209084, IMG submission 187309) | Freshwater microbial communities from Lake Croche, Canada to study carbon cycling - C_130820_MF_MetaG (SPAdes) (version 2) | ecosystem: Environmental > Aquatic > Freshwater > Lake...
TGATGTCTTCGCAGATCTGTTCAACGTCACAGCAGTCGTCGAAGCAGTCCCTGGGGTGCATGTCTTCATAGGTCTTGTCCACAATGATGTCATAGCCGTCTCTTTCAAATTCAGCGATAGTGTCGTAGTAGTTAGTCATTACATGGTCCAGTAGAGTTCGCTAGAGGGATCACATGCACGTGGTGTGTCATGTGGGATTTGGATCTGCGCACCCGACATCAAGTTGGTCACAGTCTTCATTGTAGGCACACACTCAAAGCGGTAGCCATCCTTAGGCAAGTAGAGCCAATACAGACCGTTGATCTCCCGCTTCATGCCCTCTGCAGTACGGTCTGGCCATACTGTAGTAGATACCAAACGCTCGCCGCTCTTAGTGCGCCGGTCTGTTTTGTAGATGTACATGGTGTAATCTTGTTTCATTTCAGCTCCTTTGTGTGTCTATGTGTGTATTATAACAGAAACTTATAACCCAGTCAACCGTAGGGTTATAAGTACTGATCGTTCAATTCGGGCTTGATCAACTTGACCAACTCACGCTCGTAAGCATAAGCCTCCTTACGGCCACGGATCACAGCGATGATCTCATGTGTCCAGTTCATAGCCAAACCGCCCGACTTCAAGTAGATGTACAAGGCCCACAAGCGGTTCTCGTTAACTGCACGGCTCTTGTGCTTGCGCCAACGCTCTGCTACAACCTTGTCTGCATTTGGCAAGCTCTTACGGGTCAAGCCAATGTAAGAGTCACCACGCTCTGATGTCATAGCGTAGATGATGTAGTTGCAATCTGATCTGGGTGTTCTGCGTGTCTTCATGTGTTAATTATACTAGGTTCTAGCCAAACTGTCAACCGAGCCCCGCACTCGTTCTGTGGCTTTTACGCCACAGTGTTTAATTAAACAAATTCTATATTATCTGTACGCAGTTGCTTACGAGCTTGCGATAATACATATTCTGTATCTGCTTGCAATGTCTCGTAAGCTAAATCTCCGCTAACATAATTACATTTTGCTTGTGTTGGGAATAAGTGTACAATATCTCCATTATCTTTTACTTTTTTATGTACATTAAAAGCGATAACGATTTTATAAGTTTCTTTATTTTTTACATAGATTAACTTTGCTTTTGCTGTATTTGCAGAGTATATAGTAGACATTAGTTGCGCTCCTTTTGTGTATAGCGTATTATAGCGCAGTCTGCCCAAAACGTCAAGTGTGGCTAAAAGAACACACACAGAGCACAGGGTCTCTCTTAGCGGTTGACGAACGAGCCAAAATGCGTTATAATAATGACTAGTTCGAACAAGATGGGGGTGGACGGCGACAGCGGGCGTTGTACCAAATGTGGATAAGCTGTGGATAACTATTTGGCTGTGGATAAGTCTAAAAACAGAAAGTTATCCACAGCTTATCCACATAGCAGCTCTGTGGCGAATCTACAACACAAAAAGAAAAACCCGGTTGACAAACAGGGTTTTTGGGCTGAAGTCCCGGCCCTGATTCTGTGATTATACGTCCGGATCCTCGCCGGTTATTTTAACATAATATACAGTACTAGGCAGAGGTTCTAGTATATAATCCGCAGCTGATGATTCGTCTGTAAATGTCGCTAGATCACATCGAGTATCAGTTGACTTAAAGCAGTATATACGCTCAGGTTCATCTGTATCTTTACTAATAAGAACATTGTGTGTTTTAAATTGAATATAACCTATTTTACTAAGCATATAACCTCTCCGGTCCGTATACTGTATATAGCAGTTAGCGACAGTTGACACCGTACTTGACTGTAGACATAGTATATACACAGTAGATCTAGAATGTGATAAAGTGTGATCTAGATGCTGCCACCTTGCGTATAGAGGCGGCTAACACGGGTAGGATATTCAGAAAAGTGTGAAAAAGTGTGACAAAGTGCAATAAAGTGCAATTTGATTCGCTCTAGTGGCTCACTGTAGAAGCCTACAACCGTGATATAGACTAGATAATTTTTCGGTCAGGGTGGGGCAGAGAGGCATAGTTCAAATGGTTTTTCTAACGATTCTCTACTCAATCCTCTACTCAATTCTCGCCAAAGCTCTCAATCCCCCTACTATGGTTCTATGCTGTATATACAGTAGATTCACAGTTCCGGCCAAGAGAGCTCAAAATTCTGCGACCGCTTCCGCTTCGCGGCTAGAACCTCTTGGACTCTTGATCCTGCCAATTCTGGGGCAGTCGATAGACGACCGATCGCAGCGGGGCCTATGTGTATACGCATGTATATGCTCAATATGCTTGTGAGACCGCAGCGGGGCCTGTTATACTTACGACTGTATATACGCTTGTATGAGTTATCGCTATATAGAGTCTAGCTACCTTTGTGATCAATAGCAGTTCTTTATATATAAGTAATCAATGCACAGCATATATGTTTCTTTAATGGATCTAGTTGATAACGACCTGTACTATCTTTCGGGTGTGTGCTTGTTATCCACGTGGGCTTTTAGTCTAGGCATGAGCGTTGGTCTGCTTTACTCTTTGCTCTAACAGCCACAGCGGGGCCTTTACACTAGTCACTAGCCAAACAGGTATACTAGCTTGATTGAGTTCTATGCTATGAGCTGTCAAGCTGACTATTTTCATCATGGGTGCTATGCGAGCTCTTAGTTGACCTTCGCTCATACTGGGAATATCACCCCAATCATCACTACGATCTGCACGGTTAACTATGCTGATCCATTGCCCTGTGTCAGTTAAGCTGTGAGCTATGCCAGCAACAAAGTTAGGGGGATCTGCGTGAAACACACAGCGATCTACTATCACATCATACAGACCAAAGTGGTCACGTCCCCATAGACCCACTTGAAAGTCTACACGCACACCCGCCAGTTCTGCAGCAGCCCGTGCCAGTTCAACAGCTCTTGGTGCGCAGTCAATGGCTGTGACTTGGTGCCCTTGTCTAGCCATCTCTATAGCATTGACACCAAAGCCTGCGCCGATCTCTAGGAGTCTACAGGCGCTGATTTTCTCTGTTGCTGATTGTACAAGGCTGCAAGGCTTGTCTGCGAACCAAGCTACTTGTTCGGGGGGTCTTTGATATATTCTGTTCCAATCCATCATGTACTTATTCACTATCTAGCCGCTTCTACTGGGATAATGACTATATAAACTTATGCATTTATTATTTGTGGGTTGTTCATGGGTAGCGGGAGACGCTCTAGCTTGGGATTTACTATATCCCGGAGAAACTTGGCGCATTGGCACTAGTCAATATCAACAATACTGTTTGGATCGACGACCCTATACACTGGCACACTTGACAGCTGGTCTAGTGTCTGCAACCTATACAGATCTATCACGTGATGGTATCAGCAATCACAGCATGGCTCTGGAAGCTAGGGAGTTTATACTCAAATATCCCGGGGATGATCTGGTTGTCTGTGTAGGATGGACTGACCCTGCACGTCGTCGTGTTTGGGATCATGATCGCTGGATTGATCTGGGACTACAGTACCTAGATGACCCCAAGCTACCTCGACAGTGGCGGGAGTACATTCGTCATAGCATAGTGCTTAGAACAGATCAGGATCACCTACAAGACTATCTAACAGCCTGTGCCATCTTAGCTGATCTACCCGTGCGCCTAGTACAGTGGCGTTCAGTGGGCACAAGTTTTGACCCTCTAGGCCTGCCACATGTAGACGCCCAGGGTTGGATCAGTGATCCCTACGGAGACAGTTGGCACTCTAGGCTCACACCCTCACAGCGTATTAGTCCCACTAATCTACACCCAAATCGACTAGAAGTACTAGCCCATGCTGATCGTATAGCAGCCAGGATCCCATGCATCTAGTCTTTTCGGGCTGTAGTTTTGTAGAAGGGGAAGCCCTCTGCTGGCAGGAGTTCTACGGGGAAGAGCCGCCCCGTATCATAGCCCGCGATGCTCGCCACGCTGACTACCAACTGCGACGAGAACCTAAAACCTTGGCTGCTCGTACAGCGGCCCTTGTGGGCTGTGGCTACACCAACATCAGCCATGACGGCATGAGCAATCTGGGCATAGCACATCGCACTATAGAATGGCTAGAATCCACGAGCCATGAGGATTTGACAGTGTGTGTAGGATGGACAGAGCCCATCCGTCGTATGGTTTGGGATGGATTTTGGATCAACATGAGTGTACATGCATTCGATGATCCCAAATTACCTAAAGAGTTTAGAAGTTTTGTGGAACAGGCTATACTGACCCGACCCGAAGAAGATCATCTGCTGGACTATCTAACCAGTGTATATCTACTCAACAACTACTTGCAAGCCAGAAACATTAGATCAGTACAGTGGCGCTCAATGGGTGATCCCTTTGATCCTCTTCCAGGGCTAGCTAACCCAAAAAATCTAGTTGTGGGCCAATGGCTAACGGACCCTAACGGACCCAGCTGGCATAATCTAATGTCTGATGATCAGCGCATTAGCCCTAGTAATCTACACCCTAACCAAGCAGAAGTTGCCCGGCACGCTGATCGCATTGCTAGGGCTATTGAGCAGGCGGCCCTGAATCAAATAGGAAGTTGCCGCTAGACGATATACGCACAGCATCTGTGCCAAAAAACGGATATACACAGTGATGCATCTTGCTGGGGAATATGGCCATGCGATTACGCCAGCTGCTGTCAACACTTAAATGGCACTGCGACTGATCACCCAGCGCATCAATATAACTAAATTCAAAGGCTCCTGCTACTGGAGTATTGCTCATATATCCGGGACCCTGATCCTGTTGATCTTTGATTAGAAAAGGTAATTCCAACCAGATCACCCAAGAAAACACACCCGAATGTTTGTGCAGAGGATTGAACTCACAGGCCTGTTGGAAGTTAACCCAACATTGATTGCTCATAGTCAAGCGGCCGCTGCCGTTGCTGGTATGATTCTTAAACTTCTTAACATATCGAAACTCTCGATCATATGCTTCCGCTACGGGCATGATCAGTTCCTCTAAGTAGGCAATAACAGGAGCACTGACTCCAAGACTGCCCGCTATATTACCCGCTAGATCTCGACGCATGTCTTGAAACTGTTTAGGATTTGCCTGCATACGATCTATCTCATCACGCAAAGGTTTAAGTTCTAAGTCAGTAAATTCATGTAGCCAATAGCCCTGATTAGGAAAATAATGTGGACCCAATGATTTTGTCATTTAAATCTCCAGTTGCCTGCAATCGAAATACGGGTTTCTTCAGTTGAATAAAAAGGGAATACCATGTGATGTAGTGTAGCCGGAAACAGGCACATATAGTTTTCTCTACTAGCATCAACGTCTAGGCTATGACTGCGTACTAAACCTGTAGTGTCAACCCATTGGAATTGAAAGTCGCCGTTCATCTTGGTATGTCCAGATCTAGGCTTGTGCAATTTGTTTTCTTCTTCAAATGTATAAGGTATCTTAAGCCATATGACAAAACTAAGTTGTCCGTAGTGATTATGCGGAGGGCTGTATTCGTATTGATTTTGAAAACTAACCCATGCACGACTCATACCCAACTGTTGACTAACTTCTTCTCTATCTAAATGGAATTTAAAATCAAATCCCTGTATGAAAGCATCAACATGTGTGGCTAATAAACGTTCAAGGTGTGCATGACAATCTTTTAGGTAAAATCCACGGTCATCTTTGTCTGTATGATTATGTGGGGAACTACCAGATTGTGGGTAAGTGTTGACCTCTGCCCATATAGGGGCTAGCTCGTCTTGTGAAAAACGATGCAATAGGTACCCAGGATTGTTAGGGAAATTATATAGCATGATTTATATATAAGAAAAGCCCCTTGCGGGGCTTTTTTATTGAGCGGCTAGTGTTTAGACTAGACCCATGCCCAATGCTTTGTAGCCAGCAGCCACAATCTTACGGCTTGGCTTGCCGATCACATACTCAGTGACCTTAACGCCATTGCCAGCTGTACGCTTGTTAGCGTAGACTGCATAGCCGCTTTGACGGATACGTGACACTTCAGCTGAAATGTTCTTGATGCCAAAACGCTTGTTTGCTTCGGCTGGTGTCACTGCTTGGCCATTGTACAAGGCTGTGAATAATTTAAAAGTCTTTGTTTCTGTGTTAAACATGATAGTTTCCTTAGTTGTTTTTCTGCTGTGATATTCTCTCTATATCTTTGTGCATTACAGCTATTATACTGCATGTAGATCGCATTCACAAGTGCTTTGGTTATTCTACTCGTAGCTTATCAACCGTTTCTTTACTGATACGATATGTGCCCTTGTGGACTAGGCTGACAGCTGCAATGGCTTCATCTATGTCTTTGCCCTGACCCAAGAAAGTTTGGGTGTCCTTGCGCCAAAGATAGACCTGGCCTGCTTCTACACGGGCTTCTACTAGAATTTCATCGTCTGTAGATTCTTCTTGTCTAATATCATCTAACTGTTTGAATGCCCGTTCCATATCGCCGGGATTGTTCATATAGTTGCTGATTATGCGTATGACTGCATTGTGTATGCCCCATCGATAGCCCAGCCAAAATACAGCCACGTGTGTGACCAGTAAAAATAATAGATCTTCAAGCATTGGGTTGGTCTCGGGTTAATTCAGCTACAAATAGAAACTTCTCATAGGCCTTACGTACAGTGGGGTTAGACAATAACTTGTCAGCTTCCTCCTGCATGGCCTTGACCCCAGCTTCAGCGCAGTCATGTACTGAGAGCCCATGCAGGGTACACAGCTCATCACCAAACTCTCGGGCTAGCTCAGCCCAGGCCCGACGTTGACCCTCAGTTATGGGTGTAGATTTAGGGCGTAGCTCACTGGCCTTGGATATGGCCTTACAGATAGCATCCTCAGCTACCCTACCCGCGGCTATCATGGCTGCATAGTTAGGGTCAATGTTGTAGCGTCTGCTGGTACCCCCAGGATAGCTCATGACTAGGTGTGTACCCCGGGTAAAGCTGTCCAGAAAGTCGTTGTCATACTCGGCCACGGGCACGTACTTACGGCCCTGCTTTTCGTAATAGATTTTTTTCATTCTTCAACTCCTTCTGCAGGTTGATTGGGTATGTTGTCGGTATCGCCATCCTGTGCAACTACAAACCCCAAGTCCAACATGGTTTTCTGTTCGTCCCAGACACAGTGAGGACGAAATACAAACAGCCGTAAAGTAAGATTATCTCGGCTGTAGTAAATCCTGTATCGTACCGAATCCTCACCCAGGGCCGTGGCAAGTTCTTGCAATGTAAAACTTTCCGGCCAATCTTCATCCACTGTGGTGCGAGTCTTTTCAAAGTAGAAATCCTGCATACGCTGTATGGCACTACCTTTGCCCCATAATGTGTTTTGCTCACACCATTGAATGGTGCGGTCCAGCATTTCCGCAGTGATTTCATTGGTCATTCTTCAACTCCGAAATGTTCTTTAATTCGTTCGTTCATTGCAGGTTCCGATCAGCGCCATCAGGCCCAGAACCCAGGGCTCGAATTAACTGTTCAGCAGCCTCAGGGTCTTCGCTCATGAGATCTTCAATATAGTCCACATCCACTGCTGTGCTCTGTGCTTTGAGCTCTTCTGGAGTCAAGTTGGCAAACATCTCTAGGACTTCCTTTTGGAGAGCATCTAGTTCTTCCTGGGTACCATCAAAGCTGTCAAACGCACCCGGTGCAAACTCAATGGTTATTTTCTTTTCTTCAGTCATACGTAATTCTTCTTAGAGTTGATAATAAGTTGTCTACAGGCCTGCTTGACCTCTAGGGGATAGTCAGGGTGGAACTCTGCTATAGTGCAGTCATAGTATCGATCTTCAGGAGGACCAGGTATAATAGATAACAGAATCAATAGCACTATTGTATAGACAATAATGGTTATTATAACGGATTTCATACTATGACACGATCCTGTGTATATGCACGATCTGAATAGAGTTTGTGCCCTCTAGCACGTACTAGATCAACTATAGACTGGGGTGTATCTTTGAACATCGCTTGTATATCTTTTAGACTAACATCGGGATCTACTTGTACAGTATATATCTCGTAATGTCTCTGTGGATTAGATCTAGCCCTGAGTATCAGTATATCCAAATTAGGTATACGTACACTGGGTTTCTCACCTTTGAGCGTACTCCACATGATTTCTTTATCATAGTTGGTAAGATTGCAGGAGTATTCCAACCCCAAACAATCCCAAACTAATAATAGAGTTTGTGGAGCAGTAGTTTTACGTTTAGTCACTTAGAGTTTCTTTCTCTTCAATTGCTTTGCGCAGTACATCTTCTACAAACTCATTGAGAGTTAGATCACGCTCATGTGCCATACGCATCATTTGAAACATGGCTGCATCATCTAACTCAAGGGGAACTGACACACGAGTGTCATAATCTTCGCCTTCTCGAATAGCAAGTGCTTTTTGGAAGAAGTCATCATCTACGTCTAAATCAACGTAATCAACGTCGTCCCATGCCTCAGTTCGATCTATATCTCGACGCTTGGCTTCTTTACGATTCTTCTTGGCAAAGTCTTCGTTGATCATACGATATGCACGATTATGCACATAGTCGTGAGCCTGTACTTCATAAACAGTTTGATCCTTAGTGTCAAAGATGATAGTAAAACTGTGCCCGTCCTGCTCGCCGTTCCATGAGTCTAGCATGTAAGCATCGGAACCGTAGCATTGCCAGCCGTAGTCGCTACCCTCAGTTATACGATATTCGACCAACTCCATCCATTCTTTCATTGTAATCATTTTGATTCCTTAAATTTGGGTTCTACTAGATCTTCTTTGGTTGTATACATTGGATGATTTAACATCCGCATCCACTCAACTGGTTTCCAGTATCTGTGAAAAATATTGTTTATGACAACAATACCAATAACAACTATGATCAACGATAGCATTGTTAATATACTTCCTGCCAAAATATTGGCCGCGTTCGCTACTTCCATGTACTACCTTTCTTAGCTAATATTAAACGAAATAACAATTTTCTCACCTGCAGGTTGCCTTGCAGTTCCATGTAGAGTATCGCTGGTAAACAATAATAGTCGTCCAGGTAAACACTCATACTCACACGAATCGGTATTAAACCGATTACTAGTTTCGGCGGCATCTGTCATAACATTATATTTGTCTAACGACTTAAAGAAACTGATCTTGCAATCTCCTGCACGTTTAACATAAAATGCACCCGACAGCAGACTGTTGCCATGTACATGTGGAAATATATAATCGCCTTCTTGTGATATATTAGACCACATAACATCAATCTTAGCACTTCGAATTAATTCGTCTGACATGCCAAATGCTTCTAGATAGTTCTTAGCATGTGAATAGATCTGATCTACTAAGGGTTTGAACACAGGATTAGTGTGTAGCATTTTGTTGGTCTTGTGTGTAGAATCGATATTGTTAATACCGTTTCTAAATGCACCAACTTGACCAAGTACCTGTTTAATCTCGTCTTCTAACAGTTGTAATTGATCTGTAGGCAAAACTTCATCTGCAATGTATACGCTGGTAGGAAACCAGGTTTCAATTCTTTCATTCATTAATTGCTTTCCTAAAAATTATTTCTTGGCGGGCGAACGCATCTTGTTCCCATGGTTGATCCAAATACTTGGTACGTTTAGTATATCGCCTGCCGCACCAATACTTAGCGCCATTAACGGTCTTTAAAAAACCTTTTGCCATTTGACGTACATGTACCATTTCGTGTGCAAGTGTCAGTCCAATATCTTTAATTGACATTGACGGTTTAATAACAACGATATAACTGTCCAACGGATCAAAGGGCATGGTAAAGCCCATACCTTCACAGTCATTTTCTAAACGGATAAGCAATGCCTTACGACTAGTCGTCAAGCCAAGCTGGCGAATAATTGAAGGCATAATAGCTTCAATGAATTTAGTCTTTTTAACGCTATGACCTTCAACAATAAATTCCATAGTACGCTCTCTTGTTGTCTGTATATGTTAATTATACAGCCAGAGCTACTTTATGTCAAGCTGTCCTTGAATTAAATGTGACCAAGTTAGCTCAAATATAGTACACCATTTGGGATCTTTAATATGGACAACAGTATATGGATCTTTCTTGTGACCTTTGTGGAACTGCCAATCTCTATACTCTCTGCCCAAATTAGCTCTACACCAAACTAGGAAACTCTCGTCATCAAAGTAGCGAGGCAGTCGATAATGCTTATGGAAGCCAATTAGATGCTCATGCACCAATTTGGCTACGTTGACAGTTTCTTCCATTTTATCAACCAATATGTATAATCTTTCTCTTTGAGTTTGGCTGTAATAGCAAACTGGTAGCCGAAGTTCATTGGATCAGTGTGTCTGTGCCATATAGGCGCTTCGACAGCATGACTCATGATCCACTTGCCCTGTTCACTTTCCTGCCATTCCCAAAGTGGTTGCGCGGCATATAGGTCTGGATCTTCTACATCACCCATTTTAAATGTATGTGCTGTTATTGTGTGAATACGGACTGCTCGATCACCTATGATGATAACCTCATGATCAATCGTACCTCTAGGAGCACCTACAGGACCATTTTTACTTTCCCAGTCTAGTGTATCAAATGTTTTAGCCATCACATTGCCATATCAAATATGATTGGTTCTGGTTCTCGAACAACAGGCTTGACTGGCAACGGAGCAGCCGTAATTAATCCGTTGGCCAATTGGCTACGTTCTTGTACGTTCTTTTGACCTAGTACAACGATACCATAATGTTTGTTATCTTTCTCAACTAACATGACCACACATCGGCCTGCAGGATTGGTATAGCCTGTCTTGCTGATTAGTATGTTATCAAACTTAAAGATGCTGGGATTGGTATTGTTTAATCTGATATGGATAAACTTCTTGCCTTTGGGTACAAGTATATCAGCAGTCTTCTCATCTGCATAGTTTCGTAGTGTTTGATTGTCTTTGACTGCACCTAGGAAGCTGAGCAACTCGTTGGCTGTGCTTACATTATTCTTACTTAGGCCAGTTGGTTCTTCAATGCTAGTATGTATAAGTCCGCGTCCTTTTATATAGGCGTTTGCATCCTTGATAAACTCATCAAAGCCACCTGGATAGGTATTAGCCAATGTTTCGGCAGCACGGTTATCACTACTAACCATCATGGCTTTCATTAGATCATGACGGGATACTAGCATGCCATTAGGAAAGTGTCCTCCACTACGACCTTTGACTTTGACTTTCTCATCAAGATCTACACCACTACGTAGGACAGTTATGGCTGTGAATAGTTTAGTAATACTGGCAATGGGTCTTACTTCGTATGTGTTATATGATACCTGGAACTCTTGTTGTTCGTAATCATATAACGCATACGCACCGCCGGCGTAGCTTAAACCGGATGTTGCTAGTGTTAGAGCTAGTAGTAATCGTTTCATGGTGCTATCTCTCTAAGCTCGGCCGCTAACTCGTCCTCTACAAACTTACTTAGGAAGTCAAAGTTATCTTCAGCACGTTTAATAGCTTCATAGGCTTTTTTCAATGCAGGATTGTTTTCAATCAACGTTTTACGATTCAAATCCAATTGTCTTTGAGTTCTAACCCACTGTAGCAAATCCTGTGCTTCGGGGCTTAGATCAACAGTAGTATATGATCCGTCCATCTGCTTCCAAGCAACGCCATCATATACTTCTATGTTAGATGAACTAGTATTAAATCGCATCATGCCCGCACTCTGTGCGCCCGGACTGATATAAGGATTCATAGGAGATCCATTGGATACTACTAGGAAAGGACTACTACTGGTAATGCCTTTGATCATTGCGTATCCTTGAATTGCTTTTCTGCAATTATAGTTTCAAATGTAGCCCACAGTCGTTTAAACTTGTATTCATAGACACAGGCCAAGCTGGTCATGTCCGCTACATTAGCACCCTGTGCTTCCATCATAGGAATGTCGTCTGTAATTTTCCAACAATCCATAATCTGTTGTTCTAAATCAAATCTATCAGTCATTTACGTAGTCCTTTAATGTCTTTGTATTTGACACGAATAATAGTGTGCCATTCTGTACCAATCTTCATAGGCAAGTCTAAATGGATACTAACCATAGGACCTTCCGTTTCATTTCGCATATTATCAGTATAGGCTGTACCTACATAAGGTATCTTCATATAGGTACCTTCAACCCTATCTCCAAACGAGTATTTGGGTTTAGGGCGATTGGCAGCAAAGTACTCAGCTAGACTGCTCATCGAAGAGTAGTACGTCCAATAACAGCACCCGGTTTTGTCAATGCTTCATCACGACGACGTTTGTATTCTTCGTTGTCAACCTGCATGAGATTCAAGTCTTGTGGCTGTAATTTAGTGACAACAACTGGTTGAGTTTCTGCTACAGGAGTGACAACAACTACAGGTTGTGCCACAGGTGTTGCCTGACTAACCTTCTTGGGTTTTAGACTAGAAATCTCTTTTTCAATTTCTTCGTCGTCATCGCGCCGTTGTAATTCTTGTTGACGTTTGTCTTTGAGTAAGCGATTGGCATCGCCCACAGGATAACGTACAAGAACAAAAGTTCGGTATCCACGATTCTCTGCTTGAACACGGCTGTCTTCTAAATGGTGTCCGGTAATTGATGTTTCAATAATAGTTTTCTTAATAACTTTACTAGTATAGTCATTAGTCACCGTACCACCCGAGTCCTTTTTGTTCTGACGCATAACTGCATCAATGGCTCCGTTTAATTTATCTGCTAACTGATATTGTGCATCCAACATAGCTTTAGCACGACTCATAGACAAGTCTGTACTAACCCCAGTGCCTGTTATGAACATGTATTCGTCTGTGCTAGCAGGAGCCTTAATGTACCAGCTAGGCACATCAATAGTCATAGGTGCTTCAACCTTACCGGCTGCGGCCACAGTTTGATCTTTAGTGACTGCGGGAGTCGGACTAGCAATTGGCTCATCTTTTTTAACTGCTGTAGAACTACAACCAGTAATCAAAGCAACCACTGCGCTGGCAATAAGTAAACGTTTCATAAAATACCTTTCTGTGTGTGATAAAATTGTAGTATACATGCGTAATTAGAATTTGTCAACCACTCGCCAAACCTTTTGGTCGGGAACACGACAAATAATACCTTGACTCAAATCTACAGTACCAGATTCGGGCCTAGATTCAGAAAACCAACGACAAATACTGCCTCGGTAGTTAAATTGATTCTTTTGAATTGGATGAGGTAATACGGAACTTTCCCAAACCATATCACCAACCGCAACTCTTGTGCGACTTTCGGGCATTGGTTGATCTGTACAGATCATTTCTTGATTACCAGTGACTTTGGTTCCAGATACTGATTCCAATATGCTAACCCGCCCTGCGTTCATTGCTTTAGCACAGGTTTGATCCAAACTGGCTCGAGCATCGCCGATCTCTTCGCCAACTGCTGAATGCCATTTGTTGTCAATCAATGCTCGAAAGCTAATACGGCATTTGAATCCGCCATCACTCCACGGAAGGATAGCACGATCCATATCGGCTGTACGCTCAATTGAGCTAGTTAACTTGCTAACTGTAGCTGATCTAGTATAGCATTCTGCATTAACAGATAAACTTAGCAGGCTAATTAGTAGCCCACACACTGTGTTCTTATTGTCCATAAGATAACTTTCGCTGATGATAAACGTTGATGATCGGTTTGGCTACCGGCGACTGATGCAAACAATCTATCCCAAGAGGAATTACTATTGCTAGGATCTTTAATAATACGTTCGAGATCTATAGTCATATGCGTAGCATACCTACAGTCTATACTAACAGGTGACATTGGCATTGTCTGTGCGTACACAGAATTAACCAGTGTAAGAAGTATAAGTATCTTTTTCATAATTCCAATGCCTTGTGTCATAAATTCGAAAATGAATGCCATAGCCTAACAGGCCTATGCCAATCTCAAAACCAGCATGATCAGTTCGGTGTGTCCACCGAACGTCAGCATCAAACAATAATGGACTATAATAGCTATGCTCTAGTTCCCAAAACTTATTGCCAAATACTTGACCAGACTTTCCTCCAAGATTCTTAAAGTAATCCCAACGATCAAATGGATTTGTTAGTTCTGCTCTAAAGTTTACAATATTCATCATTCACTCCATCGGAGTATAAACCAATCACGTTGTGCTTCTGTTTTAAAACTCCAAAGTAGATCAGTCATACGTGTGCCAACACCTTGTTCGCTTTGGCGCCACTCATCCATTTCATGGATTTTATCTTTAGTCATTTCTTCTTTGTCTAATACAACACCGGGAAGTCTAAACATGCCTACTTGACAAGTTTCTATCTTCATAGACTTTTGATCCTAGCAATAACTTTGTTAGCATCATCAAACTGTTTGTGTTCTAATAAGGTTTCAATAACTTGTTCTAATTCTTCTTGTAGTTGTCTCAGATATGGACGCAGTCTATCTGTAGCATAAGGTTGTGTCCAACGAATAGTGTATAGATGTCTTGGCGTCATAGGTGCTCCGAATACTTTAATATAAACATAGTATACTTGGTTTCGCTAAAGAAGTCAAGATGAATTTGCTCATCGTATCCGCTCAATTTTATTATCCTATGTGTCCGACTAGTAAATCCCAAAACTCTACGCATCTTAGATCGAATCAGTAAGACACTATGAGGATAGGTTCGGGCAATGTCATTGTATATGTTAAGCCAGGCCGATTGGGATAGCTTAACGGTCCTCACGATGCCCACCTAATTAGGAACATGGTTATTTGTTTTTCGTTTGTGAACTTCCAAACATTAAAGCTCATACGTGTGCCACAGTTGCACCCTTGGCTCCACTCTTGCACAGGATCCATATCCGTTTCACGCAGTCCCCGTTCGAAACCACGTGAGCCAATTTCATCTACATAGGCTTGCAGTTTGAGTCCGGGCAGACGTTGCCATTTAATCTTTGGAGTAGGCGCAAAGTTTCTTAAAAACGCATTAAGTAAATCACTAGTATTACCCATCAACTCCACCTCAACACAAACCAATCGCATGTCATTTTGTTGACTCCAGTGGACCACTTGTTGCGGGTCTAGCCCACGGGTTATTACAGCACTTGTAGTCTTGTTTGGGAATAGAGGTAAGATTAAAATAAAGTAGCTCAACCATGGCCACTATGACTAAACACTCTACTATATTTTTCATACCGTTCCCCAACGTAGCTTGAACCAATTGGCATCTTTGCTATCTTCAAATAAGAAGTCTCTGCCATTGCGTTCAAAGGCTCGTTTACAGTTTTCTTCCAACCAATAGGTAATATCAATAGCATGATTGTTATCAATCAATCTTGGAAGCATTACACGGTGCCATCCCATGCCTTGGAGCATGCCCCACAGCACTTCTCGGTCAATGTCATTGGCCATGGCCTTGCCAGCTTTGTTGAGAATTTCTTCTTCTAATGTCATTTACGAGCCAACTCCAAGAGTATAACATATTTTTGATAAGCCTTTTCCACTGCGGGATTAGCATCTCGTACTGCTCGGTCCCTAATTTTTTCCTGCCATACCTGCTTGCCCTGCTCAGCATCACTTTCCATACGTTCCATACGTTCCTGTTCTGCCACTAGTCTTGCCAAGTTGTCCGAAGTTAGGTGTATGGCTTTCATGGGAGTGATTTTGGTTTCCATTTGGAAACTGTCCCTATCATAAAAGTCCCGATGATATGAAGTTGGTCTCACATACTGGTTGTACTCGCGACTGTCTTCCACACGGCATTCAAACTTAGAAATAAAATACTCCAAGTCTCCAGCACGGTCTCTATGTTTGACCTGGTTATAATATTCATAGTTATTTTTCATGAGCCCCACCTTAATGTAAACCAATTGGCTTCTTTGTCTGTACGTAGATAGATCTTAGTGTCATAGAACTCAGTGTGCCAACACCAATGTGTGTTAACATCAAACTCATCCGATAACATCTGCAGGTAGTGTTCACGTTCGCAGCTCATTCCCCAAGTCTGTATGCACCAATCTCGAACTTGATGGAACTGGCTAACTTTTTGACTCTTGCTTAACTTGTTGTGAATAACGGGAAATGGTGTAGACCTAACGTCAACTACATAGCCAAAAACATTTGAACCAGTGTATCGCTTGTCTGTTTTCTTAACAGTGACTTTCATTCGTAGTATCCAATATCAACAGCAATGATATAACGATAGTCGTCGGAAGAGTTAATACCAGGTCGGTGCCACGTTTCGCTAGGATAGATATTCCATGTGTGTTTGTTTGGACCCATAAAGAACTTACCATCTCCATTGGGTCCGTTAGGCGCTAGCTCAGTCCCGGACTCAGCAGTTATGTTAGGTACATGCAGATATAGTATGCCACTAAGACCTTTCATGCCATGTTTGTCATGATGATGCCACAGCTTGTTCCTATCTGGCTGGCTCTGCCGGTTGGTCATAAAGCTCCAGGCCTGCATGTTAGCAACCTTGTGCTCTTTACCCAAATACAAAAACGCACTCGTCAAAAAGGTCATGCGGTATTTTAGCCACACATCCTCAGGCCTAGCAAACAAATTCTCTTTGGTTTGAAACGGAGGGCTGTTGGTAAAGTAGTTGCCAGAATCAATAATACTTTTGATAATATGGCAAGCATCTTCCTCGTCATTGTCTGTGATAAGACTAGAGTAATCATAGGATTTAGCAATCATGTTGCTTCACCCTCCACACGCCGACCTTCTTTGATAGACTGCATAAGATTTCTGTTGCGTTGTTTTTGTTCAGCCTTGTTGCGTTTGTCATCGTCGCTGATACGCAACATTGAGTCGTATTCACGAGCCCAACGCACACCGGCTAGCCAATCTTCAAGTCGTTCTAGGCTACCAATAAACAGTTCAGCATCGCGACTGTAAATTGGCAATGCTTCGTAATCTTTGGGCACAAGGCTCAGAGCACCGTGATCTTCACTCCAATCACTGTGCTTGCTTTTGCTAAATTTAAAGCCAAGTTTATCTACAGCTTCTTCGATACGTTTGATGCGTTGAATTGTGTTCCAACCACTCATGCTGTCTCCAATTCTTTAACATGTTTGCAAGCACCACGGAATGTATAGCCCGGGCAGGTGCAGGTGTTATCGTCTAAATTAATAATGTACTTAGCACCCTTGCTACCTTCAACTTCTTTAATATTTGAAGGAGTAAGCACATTGAATGAACCGGTAAACAAGTCATCACTAACCCGTTCAAACTTGCGACCACTCTTGCTAATTTTGATTGGAGCCTTAAACCAAAATGGTTCGGCTGTACCATACCGAATGTAGGCAACCATCTTGTCGCCTTCTAAGAAGTAGGTATGATTGATTTGAGTAGCACCATCTGCCCAAACTGTGATCTCTTTAAATGCCTGCATCGCTATGCTTTCTGAGTGTGTATGCCGTTATTATATAATAGAGCTAGCGTTCTGTCAAACTGTTTGGCTAATAACTCTGTTGACTTTTGTTTTTAATAACTGTACAATCAATCTTAGTGAGCATAACTCCGCAACCAAATATGAAACAATTTATTATTCAAAGTAAGAACGGCGCTGAAAACATTAGACTATCTCGGTTGGCAACCAGGAAGTCAAATCTCAGCGAGGATCAACAAGTTTGGCAAATTTTGTCTACTACGCCTTGTAGTAAGTTGTTGCCAGTTCAAAAAAGTAAAAATGGGCGACTAGTTAAGGACCCTGCATTTGGTACAGCAATGGATGTTGGTTCAACACTAACGCAACGTATCATAACAAGATATGCAGATGATTTTGGTGTAGAAGCAGAAGCAGACGTCACTAGTGAAATGATTAAAGAGTTAGCTAGTGAATACTTGACTTGGCCCGAACGTGCCCAATTGTTAGTATGCCGCGACCCTAGCAGACAGAGTATAGATGAAGAAGTACAGAAGGCTACACTAAAACAATACTTGCCCAACGCACAGGTTAACAAACCTAACAATGGCGACATAACCTTATCCGAAGGTAAGATTGTTAACAAGTCAGCTAGCACAGCCGATGCACGTAGTGTAGACTTTGTTGTTGACAGCAATGGATATGAATTTAATATCTTTGCCAAATATTCTGCTGTGTCAGGGTCAGGCCAAACACATCAAGCAGATGAAAGCCGAAGGTTTATACAAGAAGCAATCAAGTATGTTAAAGTCAACAATGACAACAAATTCTTTATTGCACTAACAGATGGCAAGGAAGGAGAGAGCCACCTTCCGGACTTAAATGCTATTATCAAAGCTAGTCTAGATCAGACTTGTTTTGTCAATGGCGCTCCACGCATCTTTGCAGGCAACTGTGAAAATGTAATCGACTTTATAGAATCAATTAAATAACATACTATCGGTTTGCTGAAAAGCCGCGATAGGTATAACTGAAAAAGGTATTAGAATGAATTACGAACTCCACCAGCATGACTGTATAGATTGGATGAACTCTCAAGCAGAGAAGTCCATACCCTGTATCATAACAAGTCCTCCTTACAATCTTGATATCAAGTATGGCAATTACGCAGATGACTTGCCTAGAGATAGTTATCTAAAATGGCTACGTGATGTTGCTCTAGCAATGAAGCGTGTACTAACAGATGACGGACAATTATTTTTAAATGTAGGCTATTCCAATATTGATCCTTGGGTAGCTATGGATGTTGCACAAGTGTTCCGACAGGTGTTTGTATTACAAAATAACTTAACTTGGGTTAAACACATTGCTGTCAACGATCAAGGCTACGGACAATATAAGCCCATCTCCAGCGACAGGTTCTCCAGTGCTACTACTGAATCAATCTTTCACTTTACCAAAGACGGCACTGTTAAAGTGGATAGGCTTGCCATTGGACAAAGAAATAAATCTGAAGGATACAAGTATCCTGAACTGTATTCCGAAAACAGGCACATTGCTACACAGCGTAGGAAAGCCGCACGTCAGTTAAAGTTTACCAACTGGATGGATATTAAGGCTAACGGTACACCTGAGCAGATAGAAAAGTTTGAATCAATACTTGCTGGCCTGTTGACAAAGAATGTGTACGATCCAGACAAGAAGAAATGCATTGGCAACGCTTGGTTTATTCCCTATACTCCTACATCAAAACTAGCTAAAGAAGTTGGCACCAAACATGACACTGGCACACGTGAAGGTAGCCGTGGCGGCCACCCTGCTACATTTCCAGAACAACTACCTGACATGTGTATTCGATACAGCGGAATTATTAAAGGCAGTAAAGTGTACGATCCATTTAACGGAACAGGTACAACAGTATTGGCCGCAATAAGAAATGACATGTATGGTATTGGTACTGACGTTGATGAAGAGTATTTAAACTTTTCTAAACAACGAATTGAGCATGTGTTTAAATCAGAACCACAACCTATTAACACTGCTGATAATTTCTTTACCTTTGATTAACTCTGCTTATAAATACCTAGCGAGGTACTTATGCGAGTATTGATTACTGGATCCGAAGGATTCATTGGAAAGAATATGATGGCATTCCTAAGCCATCAACCAGATTGGGAAGTTAATGGATGGGATTGGCACCCAACAGAACGACCCGATGTTAGTACCTATGATTGGGTCATACATCTAGGCGCAGTAGCCGATATGACTGATTCTGATATAGACAAAGTACTATATCAAAACTATGACTTTAGCTGTTGGTTGTTTAATGAATGCCAGCAACATGGTGTTAATCTACAGTATGCTAGCTCTAGCTCAGTGTACGGTAATACTAAAGACTTTAGCGAATACTCAATGTGCCAACCACAGACCGTGTATGCGTGGTCAAAGTATTTGTTTGATCGTTGGGTTTTTAATCAGCATCCTACAATTTTTGTACAAGGATTCCGCTATTTTAACGTATACGGCAAGTGGATGCACCTTCGTGGCACTCGTGCCAATGCTATTCACAAGTGGACTGAACAAGCACGTAAACAAGGTTATATTGAAGTATGGGATAATGCTGAACACATTTATAGAGACTGGACATGGGTTGGAGATATATGTCAACTACAGCTAGATTTTATCAATACAGTCAAAGGCAGCGGCATTTGGAATGTGGGATCGGGATTATCACATAGCTTTTTAGATATAGCAGAAGCCATTGCAGATCAAACGGGTGCAGAAATACGTACTATACCTATGCCCGATGCTGAAAAACCACGGTTTAGACAAAAGACCTGTGCAGATCTTAAACATCTAAAAGAAACAATAGGCAAACGCAAGTGGCTTAACGTATACGAATGGATCGAGCTTGACTCCTAATACGGTAAATACGTATTATGAGACTTAACGAATTTATCACTGCCGAAGAACTAGCTGCGCTTGACGAAAAAGCTAGTAGAAAACTATGCCTAAGCACAAAAGCCAACAAAGATCTTGGCGCTAGTAATCTAGCCAGCTGTAAAAGCCAAGGACTAAGATCCCGCGAAGGCAACAAATCACACCTATTAGGTAAAGGCCCAGAAAGCCGTGTAGTCATGGGCGGGCACAAACTTAAAGGTAAGAAATATGGCGGCAAGATCCCAGACTGGGGTACACGCAAGGGACAGCTATGAGATTTAATGAGTTTAAAATTATAATAGAAGCAGCCACTGCTAATATTGTTGTAGTGGGCGACAGTATTGCAGTAGGAATAGGACAAGCAATTAAAGGTGCAGTTGTTAATGCTACTGTGGGTATAACCAGTAGTAAAATTTTATCTAATATATCTAACGATAGTAAAGTACAAGGTGCTAAGTTGGCAATTATTTCTGCTGGCAGTAATGATATTGTTAAAGGCAAAGGCGATCCACAAAAACTAGTGTCTAACATTGCTGCTATTAAAGATGCGTTGAATGCAGAAAAATATGTTTGGATATTACCGTATGACAAAGTTGCCAGCGAAGCTGTATCAAAAGCAGTAGGCGGAGATAAAACAGTTGATTTAAAATCATACCCTTCAGCTGATGGATTACATCCTAGCAGTTATGGTGCCGTTGCAACGGCTGCTCGTGCCGGGCTTAACTTGTCATCAAACGCACCAGGTGCACCTCGTACTAAAGATAAACAAGGTGCTGGCACAAAGCCCACTGATGTATTATCAGTTCCAAATGGCCGTCAAGGACCTGAAGTTGCTGATGTACAGAAAGTATTACTAGCATTAGGATACAAGTTGCCACAACACGGTGTTGACGGAGTAAGAGGATCTGAAACTGTTGCTGCTGTTAAAGAATTCCAACAGGCTAATGGACTTGATGTAGACGGAGATCCAGGACCTGAAACAATTGCCGCAATGAACAAAGTTATTGCTAACAAAGGCATTAAAATTGAAAAGAGCACAATAAAAGATGTTAAAGTTTCAGCAGGTGGACAGACAGGTGGCAAACTACCTCCGTTAAAAATGGATTCAGCTACTAGTGGCAAAGTGGGCGAGCTATTAAACTTTATTGCTCGATACGAATCAGGTGGCGACTATAATATTATGGTAGGTGGCAAACGAGGCAACCTAACCAGTATGTCAGTAGGCGATGTATTAAACATGCAGAAGGATATGATCTCAAGAGGACATGAAAGTACTGCTGTAGGCCGTTATCAATATATTAGAAAAACACTAGCCGGCACTGCTGCACAGATGGGCATGGATGTTGATAGCACTAAGTTCAACGAAAAAACACAAGATGCACTGGCTATACAAACACTACGAACTATTGGTTTAGAAAACTGGCTTGATGGTAAACTAGATGATAGTGCATTCCTAAATAAAGTTGCTCGTGTCTGGGCCAGTGTGCCTACTACCAGCGGCGGATCGTATTATTCAGGAGTTGGCTCCAATAGGGCCGGAACTAGAACTGATGTTGCATTAAATACCCTACAAGATATTAGATCCGCATAATGAATTTAACTGGTAAAATTTTAATTGCTCCTCCCAATGTTAGGGGAAACTTTTGGTCAAAGACTGTAACATTTGTCACAGAAAATCATAGTCGTGGTAGTATGGGATTAGTATTAAACAAGAAGTCCAAAGTCACTATTAGAGAGTTTAGTCAACAACTTGGAGTAGACTGCGATATAGATGGCCATATCTACGTTGGAGGTCCTGTTAATACTAAAGCATTAACAATATTGCATAGTTCAGAATGGTCATGCAATAACACAATGGTTATCAATAACGAATTCAGTATTAGTTCTAGCCATGAACTGCTACCTAGACTAGCTATGGGAGACTGCCCACATCGTTGGCGACTTGCACTAGGATTATGTGTTTGGGCACCTGATCAGCTAGAAAATGAACTTAAAGGTGTACCACCTTATAGTCATGACTTTAGTTGGCTAACAGCAACTCCTAATCAGAATAGTGTATTTGCTGTAGACGGCCAAGACTTATGGACCACATCAATTGAGCAAGCTGGCTCCGAATTCGTTCAAACTCTACTTGCTTAAATACATAAATGGCTGTATAATACAAGCTGTTTCACACAAAAAGAAATGATTACTCAAAATGTCAGACTCGCTACTTCTAAACGCCGACGGCGCACCAGTCAGCTTTCTGCCACTTAGCACACTAACTTGGCAGGATGCAATCAAATATATGGTCTTAGACAAGGCCCATGTATTAGCATGGCACGACAATTGGATTGTACATAGTGCTACTTGGGAAACCCCAGTGCCTAGCATCTTAATCCTACGTGAATATATGAAACCCAAAACTTCTGTTAGATTCTCTAAAGGTAATGTATTCTTACGAGACAACTATACATGTGCATACTGCGGCGGACATCTTGAAAAGAAAAACTGTACTCTTGATCATGTACTACCAACTAGCTTAGGTGGTAAGACTACCTTTGAAAACTGCGTTACTGCCTGCGGCCCATGTAATGCAGGCAAAGGCAACAACAAGAAGATTGTTCCTAAGCACAAGCCACATAAGCCCGACTTCTACGAATTAGTAAATAAGCGTAAGAAGATGTCATTCCAACTTAGGTTTGAAGAATGGCGTGACTATGTACAGTGAACAACGAAACTTTAACTATTAATTGGAACTTTGGAAACGAATGTGCCTTAAAATGTAGCTACTGTAATGTAGAACTGCATGATGGTGCTAATCCATTTCCTGTGCTGGACAAGTTTGACCCGGCGTTTACTCATTTAGTTGAGCGGACCCGGGCTTTTTCTCGAGTGAACTTAGAGTTCTCAGGGGGAGAACCTACACAAAGTACGAGCTTGCAACATATTATATTATCCTGTACAGATGATAGGATTAAGTTTAGATTAATATCAAACGGTCAGGCACCAATCATGTGGTGGAAACTTATAGCACATAAGTTATATGCACTAACCTTAACATATCATACACACACTGAATTAGAACACTTTAAACGTGTAGTTGAAATTATACCGCCACACGGTCTAAAAATATTTGTAGCCATAACTCCTGACACTTGGGATGCCGGACATGCCGCCTATCAAGAACTAAAATTGTTGCATGGCAATGTAGAGATGCAACTCTTATACTCAAACTTTACCAGAGGCAATGATCAATACCTTAAATACACAGACGATCAGTGGGCTGTATATTATGCAGAGAAAGGCATTGACGTAAAGAATCAACAACAAGTTGAAACTACCATAGAGTTTAAACGTGTTAATCATTTAAATAATTATTATGGACACTTGTGTTGGGCAGGATATAATCAAATCATTATTGATAACTTCGGTGATGTTTATAGAGGTTGGTGTAAGAGTAATAACTCATTAGGCAACGTGTTTAGACACGATATGTTATTAGATAAACAGCCTGCCCCTTGCCCTAAGACACAGTGTAAGAACGGATTTGATCTACAAGCTCACAAGAGCAAAGGAAGTTGGGGAATGGCATGATTAAAAAGTTTTTTTGGAACATATTGGGATTTTTAAGTTTAGGTATGGCCTACATTGGAGTCATCACTCCGGGTATACCATATAGTTGTTTTGTAGTGTTTGCTGCCTATTGCTTTGCCAAAGGTAATAAACGTATGCACGATTGGTTATACAATCACAAGCTGTTTGGCCCGTTCTTAACCAACTGGGGAACTAAGCGAGTATTTCCACATAAGATGAAATACTTTATGCTAGTCACTATGAGTAGCAGTTTAGTCATCATGTACTTTACTAATGTTCCACAACGTGGCATTATCTACACAGGTATCTTTATGTTGTTCGTAGCAATATGGGCCTGGCGATTTCCTGGTAGTGTAGAAGA